>Ga0307512_10000449_pt1 | contig 60269 bp, 60 predicted proteins | sample 14_EM_MG_FD_200267 | JGI IMG/M metagenome (GOLD analysis project Ga0307512, IMG submission 200267) | Populus trichocarpa ectomycorrhiza microbial communities from riparian zone in the Pacific Northwest, United States - 14_EM | ecosystem: Host-associated > Plants > Roots > Unclassified | place... | reverse complement strand
TGTCGGAGACAGGAGATTCAGACCTCCGATCCTGTAGTGGTTGGAGCGAAGGAGATTGAAACAATCTCAGAACAGAAGGTCTGGAGTGGACCTTAGAAAATAAACCGGAAGTGCACTTGAATGAGTGACTTAGATGTAGCGTTCCCGGCCTGGTGGGAAGCTCAGAACAGAAGGTCTACCGGTGAGGTAGCCTTAGAAAACAATGGGGGTGAAAGTCTTAGACTAACTCAAGCGCTGCGCTGTCCGGGCTCATAACCTGTTGGAAATGGTAGCGGGCGCTGTGAGAAAGTCCAGAAGCGATATCGTTCTCTCTACTCTAGCGGTCTCTCTATATACAGAATGACAAGGCCACATTGGCCGCTCCGCCATCGGGCAGACTCGGGCCCGGGGTTGAGCGGATTTCCAATATTGGCATACTGACGACAAGCCTGGGAGTCCCACCGACAAGTCTGGGAGCACCTTGAATCAAAGTTGAGAAGTCTGGGAAAAACCTCATCTTCTTTGGGAATGCGGCTGGTGCGCCTGGAAATCAAAGCTACTACTTATAATTCAAGAATTTCCAAAATTCAATTATTCAGTCCGTATTCTAATCAATGTATCTATATTGTCATCCATCCACTAACCGTATATTTGGAGTCACTGCAGGCGGTGATTGGAGGCAAATCGAGGTGCGCCTAAATAATACAATTGAGTAAACTAAGAGATATACTTTGAAGCCGTGACAGAGTGAGTTTGGTGATGCACTTGGAGCTGTTAATGGCGCGAATTTTCACATACACATGAAGGCAGTGGTCGAGTGAACTTAGAGATGCACTCCGAGTTGGTGATTGAGCCAGGTTGGAGATGCAGCGGGAGGCCATGATCGTCCGAACTTAGAGGCTGTAATCAAACGAGATTGGAGATACACTTGGAATCGGTGAACATGGGAGTTGAGGGATAGGCAATTCGAGGCCCTGCTTGTGTGAACTTCGTGGCAATAATCAAGCGAGTCTGGAGATACACTTAGGTCAGTGATCGAGCGAGTTTGGAGAAGCACCCAAAGGCGGACCTCAAGCGAGTGTGGAGATTCACTGTGATGCAATGGTCTAGTGAGTATGGGGATGCACTCGGAGGCCGTGATCATTCAAGGTTGGAGATACCGTCAAAGGCCAGAATCCAGAATCGTGCAAGATTGGAGATTGACTTGGAGGCTGTTATTGAGCGAGTTTGGAGATGCATTTGGAGGCCACGATTGAGCGAGATTCGATGGGTAGTTGGAGGCGGTCGATGGATGGTACGCCGGGTGCTGGGACTGTATTGATCAGTGTGTTAACTTGCCACAATGGGAATTTGACATTATGACTATCATCGGCAAATGTGTAAATCGATTATAGGCCGCGCTACGCGCACAAACGCACACATGCAGGTCATACCAAGCTTCCCATCGACCCCTGCGCGACGCCCAGACTATAGTCATCCATAGTTGATTCATAGAGATGTGCGCGTGGGCCTATAGAACAATATCAGGCTGCCGGCCAGAGATGGACCTATGCTTGTCTTGACTGCCCTTCGCTGTAATACTGGGACTGTATTCACTATCGCCGCAAGTCTGCATGAGAGCCCACTGGTGATTGACATACTGCCCTAGAGCCTGCTTGAGAGCCTACATGACAGCCTGATTCAGAGAGCCGAGCTTCGGGAGGAGTAGAGTTCTCCACTGGAAGCTGTCGGCCGATGGCAAACTCTGAGTTTGGGGAAGCTTTGGCTAAATGAAGCCTCTAAGTCTCTGGAAGCTTTGGCTACTAGAATGCTCTGAGTTTGTGGAAGCTGTGATGCTAAGGTTGATGTAGTGAACCTACATGCCTAAGTACTTCTGGAACAATGATCACCATCACTGATGCCATCATCATCGCCATCATCACCATCGCCATCATCACTGTCACCCCCAAATTTGTACACATATGCCCACAATCGGTGGGAAGCAAGCAGTAGATTCCACTAGAAAATCTGAGTCGGAGATCTGCTCTCCCCAAGATCCAATTGTGTACCCCTCCTGCAGAAACCCAGGCTGCAATCATCAACACCATGGCCGTGAGGCATCACTATAAATACGGTTCAGACTATGAAATCAACCGACGTGATGATTTCGGGCGTCCGCTGTGGCGGGAAAATCCGGTTCCCACCGCCACCGCCACCCAGCTTGGCAGAGGACTGAGCGGCGGTGGGTGTGCTGAGATACAGGGATGAGGGTGATGGGCTGGGTGATGGCTGCGTACAGAGATGCAGGGGTAACGGAGATGGGCTGTCCGACGGGAGTATATATTCGGGAGACCCGATGGTAGATGGACTCTCATCTCATCTTGTATCTCAGCTTGCATCGCATCTCATCATATCATCTCATCTCATTATCCAACGACTTACACACTCAATTGTTCCCAGCTTTTGAGCCCACTCGCTCTGTCCGAGATTCTGTGGATCCACACAATGACGTGGATCCTCCCAGCTGGGTAGTATCATATCTTCTCACCCTCTTCCTACGCTCCACAAGCGAGAACTGCTCTTTCGGATGAATTCCTTTGGAATGCTGTGAGAGTTGCGGCGGGGTGATGATGATGGGCTCTCTGCCTTCTAGCTCCGCCATTTCACCACACTGCCAGCCCCTGCCACATGCCATACTCCACCCACCAAATACTGCTGACCACACGCCACCAGCCTCACGCCTGCCGGTGCCTGCTGTCAGCAACTCAACAAGTCTCAGGATCGACCATGCAGGAGGAGTGGAGTCTTCAATGGGAAGCATTTGGCCGATGGAATACTCTGAGTTTGTGGAAGCTCTGGCTAATAGAAGGCTCTAGGTCTATGGAAGCTTTGGCTACTACAGGGCTCAAAGTCTATGGAAGCTTTGATGCTGGCATTGATGTAGCCAACCTACTTGTATAAGTACTTCTGGTACTATGATCAGTATCACCAACACCATCGCCAGTGCCATCGCCTTCGCATTAGCCATTGCCATTGCCATCATCTCCATCAGCCCCAGGCCGAATGAGCGCACATATGGCCACAATCAATTGGGAGCGGGTACCAGATTCCGCTGGAATATCTCAATCGGCGATCTGCTCTCCCCAAGTTCCAATTGTCTACCTTTGCTGCGGAATCTAATGCTGCGATTGTCAACACCACAACAAAGAGGAATTGTGGGATCTTGTCAAGGTGGCCGGGCTGAAGATAAGGTTCAGACTATGATATCGACTGACGTCATGATTCAGCCATCATATGCCGCCCACCATGTGCCACACACCACTTGCCACATGCCGCCCACCAACCACTGCCCAACATATGCCACCTGCCTCATGCCTCCTGGTGCCTGGTGCCTGCAACTGACTCCTCCTGGTGCTTGGCTTCTGCAACTCAGCAAGTCTCTGGATCGAGCATGCAGGATTGTACATGTGAGCATATAGTCAAGTGAGATTGGGAGTGTCTTCCCACTTGAGAGAGTACTTGGGAGTGTAGAGCCAAGTGGGCTGGGAGTGTACCATCGAGTGTAATTGGAAGCGTACTTGAGAGCGTGCCCGGGAGTGTGCTTGAGAGCTCCTTGTGCGCTGGTTTGGTAGTGTACAGTCAAGCAGGCTGGCTGTGTGCCATGGAGTGCAAGTGTGAGCGTCCACGGGAGCATGCCCGGGAGTGTACTTGAGAACATACTCGGTGTACTTGGGAGCCTCTTGCTTTCTTGGGAGCGTATTGTCAAGTAGGCTAGGAGTGAGTCATTGAGTGCAATTTGGAGTGTAATTGAGACCGTGCTCGGGAGTGTTCTTGAGAGCCTCTTCAGAGCTGGGTTGGGAGTGTGCAGTCAAGCAGGCTGGCTGTGTACTGTCGAGGGCAAGTGGGAGTGTCATTGGGAGCATGCGCGGGAGTTTACTTGAAAACGAACTCGGAGGTGTAATTGGAAGCGTACTCACTGTGTACTTGGGAGAGTCTTGAGCGCTTTGGTGGGAGCGTAAGTCAAGTAGGCTGGGAGTGTACAATCGAGTGCAATCAGGAGTGTACTTCAGAGAGTACTTGGGAGCGTGGAATGAAGTGCATTTGGCAGTTTTACTGAATGCAGCATGAGGTAAAGTATCAAGGGCCCATAATCACATGAATATCATAGTAATCTTGTCAAATTGCAGGTCCATAGGACCTCATAGTGCCACGCGTCAAATATGCTATGGATTACAGGCGCAAATACAGCGTCGCTATGAGTTACGCGTCGCGTAAGGTCATTTTTCCAGGTGATACTTTAGAGCTCTCATGGGGAGCTGCCTGACTGCGGTCGATCATGCAGGGAGGCATTCCAGAAGCACAAGCTAAATTGAGGGGTAAACTCTGATTCATGAGAATCCAGGGAAGACTAACAATCTGGGGCGGATGTTGTACTCAGTGTTTGCTGTGCTCGGTGTATGCAGTACACAGCATATGCTGTATGAGGTGTATGATACACTCCATGTACATGGTACCTGGTGTCGACTCATGATCATCGCATGGAGTGATAGAGATGTATGACTTAAGTTTGTATTCTGCGGTGATAATAGAGTTGTTCACAAGAAAGGGAAAGATGGGGGATGAAGATGAGAACGATATGGAGGTCACGAGCGTATATGGGACATTATGGGTACGACTTGGCTGATTGGTTTGGGAAGACCTTTCATCAGTGTAATCGCATGCCGGCTCTGGACTCCTACCCGCCCTTTCGAGGATGCTAAATTGACTCGCACATGAAATTCTCTTCAGTACCTGTTTCACACAGAGACTGGTCCCATCTGATCGTATATCTCTCTATCTCGTTCTCAAATCTACCATGACCTAACGACACGAAGTTAAGTGATCCCTCTCCATCCCTCCAGGCTATAATCATGAGTCAATACCGACTGCAGCATACACTGAGTGCCGCATAAAGTGAATACTGCATATACGCCATGCTACATCATCCCAACATCGACTGTCTCCTGCTCCCAGCCAGTCTCTCATCCCTCGGCACACCATCATATGTCAATTTTCTACATTCCCCCAATTACGAGTTGACCCATAATAGAGTTTCAGCTCCAGTCATGCCTCCCTCCCCAACTGCAGTCTCCTCATTGACCGCTTCCAATTACTCCTCCAATTCCGCTCGGTCATGGCCCCCAGGTGCATCTCCAAAGTCGCTCAATCACAGCCTCTAAGTGCATCTCCAAACTCTCACGATCACAGCCTCCAGGTATATCTCCAAAATTGCCAAATTATCGCCGTCAAGTTCGCTAGATGACGGTCTCCTAGTGGATGTCCAACCTTGCACTTTAACGGCGTCCAAGTAAGTCTCCAACCTCGCACCGGTATGGCCTCCCAGTGCGTCTCCAAAGTCGCTGTTTCACTGCCTCGGAGTGAATCTGCAAGTCCACTCAATCACCATGTGGTGAAATGGGGAAGCTAGATGGACTACAGCCCATCCTCATCATTCTGCCGCACGGTGCATGGTGTCTGAAGGGAATTCTTATGATATTGTAGTTAATGCTTGAGGCGGGTAGGAAGATGGTGTGGGGATACCCGGTAATGATGAAGCACACATATTGGGTGGATCTATGAACAGTTGGCAACAGTGAGTGAGGAACCACACAGAGTGCGTGGATATACGTCAGCTTGGCAAGATTGTGTGAGGAACCACACAAATTCAATGGATCTATGAAAGCTCGGCAAGAGTGCGTGAGACCAAGTGCTGGGAAAGATACAGTGGGTATTTCATATAATGTGATGATGTCTATCGACTCCGGGTCTGCCAAATATATACTCCGTGACGCTGAGACCATCATGTAATGGCACGACTGCATGTGAGGTGTCCAGGGCCGGGTAACACCTGCTGTATATATTGTCGGCTCACCACGAGCCTAAAATCTCTAGCGATAATCTTACCTTGACTTACCTTTATACTAGTTTAAAATATTGACATCCACGTTTGCCACCATATCTACCGATATTCCTTCCTACGAGGTCATATACGGGGGTATGCCTTTACTCTATTATCAGAGTTACAATTTCAGATATGTTCCGCACACGGGATATCATGAATTACCCCTTTCTGACACGTCACGATATGTGCGATACATCGTACCGATTTGGGAGCACACTCATCCGATCAGCGAAGTCCCTTGATATGTCTATTGAATTGAGGTCAACGGTAACTGAGATGATTTCGTGTGGATTCCAGAGCCCAATTGGCCAGAGACGCGTCGCGACACCTAGAAATGAGAAATCATACGGACTTGAAATCTACGAATTGCAGATTCAAATGAGTCATGAATTGTCCACCCAATCGAGGTTGACAGTAGCACAGACAATTCGGAGGAGATTTCGGAGGCCAATCGGCCTGGGGACGCGTCAGCGACCAAGTTAGTCGAAGTCAATTGTAACCAATTCATACAAGAACTTGAAGGCTACCAATTGCAGCATCAATGATATTCGATAAGTTGCCTTCCAATTGAGTCAATTGACGATTACAGGGACGATGCCGGAGCCTATACGTCCATAAGAGTCGCGTCACCCGCAATGCCAAAGCTGGCAATTCTTCAGAGGCGGTTTAAGAATTACGCGCGATTCACGTCGATCCACATCGCCGACGGCAGTTGAAATCGCAAATACCTTCTACACGACTCGATGGCGTCATCTATTTCCCGGAAGCTGCGAAGAGCGTGTACGGGCACATACGTCTAACAACGTGCACCCACTGAGCATCAGGGCGGATTCATGCGATACGCACCATTCACATCTAGCGATGCCACCGATGACGGTTCCAATCTCAATAACCTTCTACACGACTCGATGGAGTCATCTACGTTACGGATCGTACGAGCAGGTCTAGCAGCGGCTATGCAATGATACAACTATGATTACCAAATGATTACTGATATGATTACCGGTATCATTGGGCTATCAACCGGGGCAGAGTTCGAGATAGCAGAGCGGCGATTGCAGATCATACATTTCGCGATTACCATTGGCAATCATCAGCTGATCGGACGACCGAATTGGATCGTGGTGAGGAGAGCGATATATCTGAGGTAACTCCATTCTATTTTGTCAAACACCTCAACGAAAGCGGAACAATCACCAACGAGCCAATACGGATATGTGCCCATACGATGGTATTCGGAGACGGTTATTATGATTGCAGTGGTGATGGTTATTTGTAGCCGGGATTCTAAGGATCCATGGGACTACCGGATGGACCGGATGGACCGTCTGGGCACTCTCAGGAGACCAGCGGATTCAGCATGTATTTAAGGCGCGCGATGGTTCAATTGATGTGTCGTATCCCCATGTGGGAATGGACAGTATCCGGTTGTCATACAGTCCCAATTGGGTGTTACAAGTATGTGATTCGCTCAGTGAGCTTATTCGCACACGTCGTGGCAGCTGCAGTGGACGCACTGTGTGAGCTGGAGAATTAGTGTCGACTTGCAAACCATTCGACTTTTGGCTCAGCAACCCCAGGGTGGGCGGAAGAGTTGGCAGTGGACTGGGCAGGCCATCAGGTATGCCCCGGGAATGTACCCAGATCACAGCTAAGGAGGAGGCGTGTTTCGAAGGACGTGGCGGTGTTCCGGATATTGAAATACTTGGAGCCAATGCCATTGATGATCAACTACCCAGTGAGGAGGTCGTTTGGACGTTCTTCCTAACAGTGGGAGTTCGTATAGGGCTGCTGGGAGTGACCATTCAAAGCATCTTAAGTGGTGAGATAGGCACCAGGCACTGGACTGGCGAGCAGGAAGCAGCGGCGGCAACGGCCAGAAAAAGGTTCCCAAGGGTATACTCGTGTAAACGTTGTCGGCATGCCGAGACACGAAGGGAGTACTGGACGGCGGGGCTTGGCCCTATTGTGGCGAACCATTTCAAATCCGGGCTCCTGAATATTCCTTCATACCGCTCCATATCTAGTACGAATTGAAAACTAACGTTTGCAGATGCATCCGGCACCACAACAAAGATGGTGCCTACAGCCGATGGAGGACATATCCCGGCTATATACGGAGAATCCGTAGAGGTTTTCAGCGAAGAGCCGGACGCCGCATTGGTCAATTGACGATGCTATCGACTTGGAGCGCGGCTGCAATTTGCCATATGGGCGGATTACAGATGAGCGGAGTTGAGTTGAACAGAGTTTCCAGTTGAGTTGAGTTGAGTCGAGCGATATTCACGCAGTTGCGTGGATTAAGATCACAAGCTCATGAGGCCGGATCATGGATTTGGATTTGGACTTAAAGATCCCATGCCATGTGGACCGATCGATGAGTCGGTATTTTCTTATGATGGAAGATGTCACCGGATTATGGGACTGCAATGAAAAGTCAATGGAAGATCCATATGATGGAGCCGGAGATATATCGCGGCCGGAGATGGATTGTGGCAGGATGTTGATCGTGACCGGATGTGGACGATGGACAGGAGATTGATCTCAGGAGATGGACCACGGGAGACAGATTACAATCGGTCTCTTGCCTCAATGAAGGTATCAAGGTTATGTGGAATTATACAATTCTCGAGATCAGGACTTTGATTTAGAACTAAGAATTTTCTATGGAACGGAGATATGCATGTCTACAATGAACTGCCGGCGGTATGGTTCCACCGAGTACGATACCGAGCACTATTCAGAAATGGCGAATCAAACAGCTACATGCCCGAGTTACAATGACGAGTACAATCCCGAATCAGATCCCGACTCAGCCTCGGTGATCCCAAGCTACAGGTACAACACCGATACCGCACAAGCCGTTCGAGATTTGGCTCTGGCGGAGCAATGATCTTTAAAGACGGGGATGACAGTGCCGGAATCGCAACAACCCCTACCACAAACAATTACCGTACCGGAAGTGCAGGAAAGAAGCACTGCGATACGCACTCACCAATAGAGAAGGCTGGCAGCGGCAAGTGCACCCAGAGAAGTGATGGCTAACACACCTACAGATGAAACAAGAAGCAGCATGCACAAATTACAATCCCGGATGAGATCCCAACTCAGTCTTGGCGATCCCGACTCAGTCTCGACAATCCCAAGATATACAGCTGCTACTGGAAATTACCTTCAGAATCAAGCCTAAACAACCGATATGGCACCCAACGAAACCGGAATGGATTAGTCATCGGCGGAGCTACGACATACATAATGGGGATGACCATACCGGAAGTGCTGGGAGGAAGCACCTTGGAGCGCACTTGCCGGCAGAGAATCGCAGCTGGAGATCAGTCGATGAACGTACGTTGGACGAGATCACGAGCAGAGCCAACAAGTGTACGTGGAGAAGAGTCAACAGTGCAACTGGAGATGAAACGACAAGTGAACTTAGAAACGACGATGTGGATACCCAGACAAGTGACAGCAAGCACACCTGCAGAAAAAGTGGTCAGCATAGCCGGAGGTGAATGGGCGAGCGCAACCAGCAATTGGAGATAAGTGCACTGAGCACAGGGCGGATGTCAAGTGTACCTACAAGTGCACCGACTAGGAGGATAATCAGTGCAACTGCAAGAGCACGGGAGAGATGATGGGATGATCAAGCGAGTTTGATCTATGCAGAACGAGTGCATTTATGTTTACCACATGGCTTTCCGAAAGGAATGCCGTACGACTATACTGGAGGACTATAAGCCTGCTTGATCGATGCTGAAGGAGTATGACTATAACTACCAACGGGCACCGTGTGAGAGGCACCGGCTGCAAGAGAGGATGTCAGATATCGAGGCTGGCCTACAAAGCTATGCGCAAGGATCTGGAGAGCACGAGCATCTGGAGAGCACGAGCATCTGGAGAGCACGACGATCTGGAGAGCACGATGATCTGGAGAGCACGACGATCTGGAGAGCACGACGATCTGGAGAGCAGGACGATCCGGAGAGCGCAAGCGCATTTGAATGTATATGGTATGAATGACCATTTCATGAGAAGCTTACAAGATAGATACGGGGTCATATATGATTGGCCATCACTGACGGCTATGATACCGAGAACAGAAGCCATTATCCACGCTCAGAAGTCAACCCCACTTCAACCGTGCAGCCTGAGTGCGAATGACTACCGAAACAGCTTCCAAAGCAGCAACAATGATCATTGCTGGGCTGGGCCTGCAAAGTTGTTCACGAGGAATTGGGAAAGCTCGAGCGCTAGCGCACTTGAACGTATGATGAGTATGACCGGTTACTGGAATGCTTACAAGGTAGATATACCGATGCAATGGCAATGCCGATGATGATGATGAGCACCGAAACGAAGCCACCATCGATGCCGCCGAGTCACGATGAGACTCATGCGATGATTGGCGATAACACCGAGGGTCCTGTGTCTAATTCCGACGATGACATACGCTTCTTACGAGTTACGAGTGTGAGATTGGATGGTCGGATGCCGGACATTCCGGAAGTAGAGATATGGAGGACGGTGTTACTTTGGATGTTCCTTCTTTCTCTTTCTCTTCTGTTTACTTCTGTACTTATTTGGATCTTGGCCAAGTACAAATGGCGTCAGCACAGGTCTTTACCAACACCGGAGCTAAGTCAAGTGGAGATGGAGTTTCCCCGTGCACGGGATCCACCGAATGGCTACCATACAGTACTCATCGGTTGTGGGACTTATGGGTTCGTATGTTTGCGTACGTTGAACGGTTGTTTCATTGCATTCTTTCCTTTCTACTTGTGTACGGGTTTATGCAGCACAGGGGGTCTGCACCTGAAGAGGGGATAATGTTACGGCACGACTGCACGTGACGTGTCCAGGGCCAGGTAACACCCGCTTCATATATAGTCGGCTCGCCATGAGCCTAAGATATCTAGCGATAATCTTACCTTAACTTACCTTTATATGACTCTAAAATATTTACATCCACATTTGCAACCATATCTACTGATATACCTTCCTACAAGGCCATACACCGGCGTCTGCCTTTACACATCTCCACTATCCCTGTATCTCTGTCTGTATGTATATATAGAGAATTGGATAATCCATGCCATATTATGATGTAGCAAATCTTGAGACTGTAAAGAAGACGAATATGACAAACAACGTGGCTTGTGGTTGTGGATCCCTACGAACCACTGCAGTGAGAATATGGCACCACGTCTCCAGCAGTGCTTGCTCCGAGGACTCAGCTGCTCTCACAGTCTCCTGCAGACCTGTGCTGAGGTCTCAGGTGCTCTGGAAATCTCTCGCACACCTGTGCAGAGGTCACAGTAGCTCCAAATTTCGACTATCCTAATAGTCAAATGTCGTAGCATTCTGAATGCAACTCCATAGCTGCAGGTGCTTCCAGGAGCACCTGAGAATGCCCTTGCAGAGTGTCTGAGCACATTGCAAAGCTCCAGGGGGGCCTGGGAGCATCTGGAAGTACTTAGAAGCACTAGTGAGGGCTAGCGGAGTGTCTGGGAGCTTTGTGTTTGACTTCTGGACTGATTTCCTTTTGCGGATGTGATCAATTTGAGTCAATTTGTATTGCAAGATTTTACTCGGTGTGTAATACGAGACAACATGGGTGAATCTACATAGGCATTGTATTGGATGGTCACTGAATATATCTATGATGCATGCCAAATAGCTTTGGTGGTGAGGCAATAATTTGTGATACTGCACTTCTGGCTATGTTAGGATGATGTGTTATGGGATTACTCCTAGCAGTAGTAATGTTACATGTATGGATTGCAGAAGGTACATGCACGATGTATGCAACATGATGTATGCAAAACACCTATCTCTCAAAGAACGACATCATCTTTGTCAGCCAAGTAATCATTAGTGGTATTATACTTGGGCCACATGTCCATCTAGTAGTGATAGGTATGCCCTCACTAGCGGATTCACTTATGATGATGCAATTATGTCGCCATTACTGGGTAGTGAAAACCCTTCAGCAGTGCACATATTGATTGGCAACATCTACTATATGGTATCTAGCGGGACAACACACAGTTCAGTTACGATTACACAGAATTGCATTTGCAGCAGATGATAACACAATATACGAGAATGAGGGATCTGCATACACATGCGATAAGCAGTGAGAAGTACTTGCACCACTCCCCAGTCTGCAGAAGGTCAAAATTTAACCATGTGCTGCCTGAGGGATTAATGACATTCCCTGAAGATCAGACGCCAGAAGCACACCTGCTCATTGAGTTTAGACTGTATGCATTAGCAATGTCATAGTGACGTGTCATAATCACCATTGGCAGAGTATCGGTCTGTTGCCTTTTAACTCTCAGACATAATGCCGAATAGCCACATTAACAGTGAGGGATTTAATAGTGAAGAGATGTTAAAATATTTTGCAATAAACCACTGTCCAGACTATGTGTCGGCAGATGTTCCAACTACTGAATAATATGGCAAGTACAATGTGCAAGTTGAAGTAATAATCTGTCAGAATGTGAGTTTAGTAGCATGACATCGGGATGGCATATAGTGGGGGCGGAACGCCTTGAAACCACTCATGCATGATCACGATAACCAATGGGAGGCATGGCACCGACCAATGAGCCACTTATGATGTTCTTGATGATAACCTATCATTCAATCATTATGTCATAGGAGATATTCCTGAGTGAAGCATGAACGAGGGGTCTGACTATGAAGAGACCACATTGTTCCCGGGATCAGGATAAGAAGCGCTCGCAGTGAACGGTCAGAAACACCTACTTTGGAAGAAGACCTTAAAATCTTATTGTGTTTTCATGATACCTATATCTAGATGTATTATATAAATATTATTAGCTTTGTAGCGGCAACCTGGCCCCTCAGATGAGTATTACCTTTCAGAACCATGCAGATAATATGTTGTGGATCTTGGCAACCTTACTGAACATTTCCAAGCGCCGTCAACACCAATTTGCAGTGCTGTGTAAATGGTGGATCGCTGCGTTACTCCAACTCAATTCCACATTACGATAGTTCCTTGATTATCGAACTTTCCCGTCCCAAGGACTATATTTCAATGCATGTCACCGATTGATTCAACTACCATCGGGAAGAGAGATATCTTTGATTCCTTGAGATATTCGATGACGGTCAATTACAGTCCAATCAGAACCGCCTATCAATACTCAGTATCAACCAGATCATTTGAGACATCCAAGGAAAGGAAGAGATCATTCTATTCCAAAACGAAACACGAAGAAACAACGGAAGCAGGGATGGAAGAGATTACTAAGGAACCTGAATCGTTAGAAGTCGAGGGTTATATGTACTGCCAGTATTGCTAAACCCCTCGACTGGATCTGGTTGCTACTTGACTGAAAGCTTTGGAGACTACAATGACCGTGTGTCCATTGTGTGTGTTCGATCTCTATCAGTTACCAATATCCTTCGTTTAGAGATATGCTTAGGAAGAATATACTATCTGGGGCCATGCATCAAGTACATATACCTGAAGGAAAGAACCACCCTTACAGAATGATCCAACTACTGTTGCAAACGGAATGTGTGATGTCTATGATCAGGTCCGATCTGCCACATTGTCTGACATCATATCATTAACTGGATGACCTGATTCTGATCAGGACTGCAACACTTTAAAACCACACTGCATGAACATGATAACCTACTGTGAATCATGGCAAGTTGTAACTGGGTGCATTCAGAAATCGCATGACATGATGGCGATTATACTGTCATGACCACAGAAGTCATCGCGCTGAAGTCTCGATGTAGAAGGCATCAAAGCTGACTATCGATACGTTCCACTGATCGGGCAATGAGATGACAAGCTGAAGCAGCAATTCGCGGTCAATATTCAGAACCACCAAAGACTATATTGAAATATTCTGGAGAATTGTTTCTATTGCAAATTTCACAATTGATTCCTGTCAACACAATCGTGACCTATCTTTATATTTCTGGATCCCCATTGACACAATCACAATGCCCACATCGGAATAAAGTCACATTCTTCAGAGATCTGAATTTCTTCTTGGCGGAGAAGCACTCAATTCACATCTTCTGAGTGATTTTGGTATGTGTGGCTTCGGCAGGCAATGGCTCTGCGGTCCATCAGCATTTGTCTACAGGGTGTCCTGCCTTTGAAGAGTACTCATCAGAAAGTATGTTTCCGGCAGAGAAGTGATCCTCACTGAGGAGGAAAACATCAATACCTGCAGATGTATTTATCCCGTTGTTGTTATGCCTTAGGCTTAACAGTTATAATCTGTGGATCTTACAGGATCACTCAATTTTCCATATATAGATACTTGATCCAGAATCACTAATTACCACTTGGATTTCCTTATTGGATCTACCTTCTAGATTTCTTGACCTAGTAGTCAAATCTCCATCACCTGACCTGCATATCAAACCATCCACGACAACAGCCAAGCCAAGTGCGAATCAGATGTGTATCTTCTTTCATTCAGTAATGTTCGCCACTTCTCCATTCATAGTCGGCATGCCTCATCGCCCGGAGACCATATTCCTGGTAGCTGTCCAAACATCCATTGACTAACACTCCAATGGTTGATTGCTGATGGGATGATATGGACACTGATTACATACTATTTACAACCAGATGTATCCATGGATATCTATTGACCTTCTGGACCTGGAGGTTAAGCCTTAACTATATTCCGATGTATTATCTGGTAGTTCTGCATCGAAGTCAATGAGCATACTTCTCCCTTGAAGTCCCATGGTGTACATTAATATTTCTGTTCGATATCACGGATATATCTATCCCCCCTGTAAACTTGGATATTTGTAGTAGCTTACCTGATGCAAGTTGTTGATCGGATATTGAGCAAGACGATACTTTGGAGTCCCAAGGAAGTGTGAGGATCAGTCCAATAGAGTGGTGGTTCAGAGGATACTTCTGCTATGATACTCTCAACCCAGCACTACTCCTTCTGCAGAGGCTAAACTACTTTGCTGTTTCTTATTGATATGTTGATATTTGGAGTCATCACACTCTTGGACAGTTGTTCCTGGGGTATAAGTGCCAGTTGTTGACACGATACTTTTAACTTGTCATTAGGGTGACACTCTTGTTAGGGGTTCTCCCTTATTAGAGGTATTGGTACTTAGCATACTTTGAGATCTACAAAAGGGGTTTACCATACCATAGTACATAACGCCGATATGAAGAAGTCGCATGTCTCCATGTATAAACCTTGGTGTGTGATCACAAGCCTCATGGCGATTGAATAGTGAGCCTCACTGCTAGCGGATTCAGTGAAAGATCACATACTACGGTTGATATGATTTGATAATGCAATAACCTTGGCCTTGCTTATTATCCTTTGAGGAGTTTAAGTGCCAGTTATTTTCAACGACATTTGCTGAACTGAGCTAAGTGGGACTGGATGCGTCATCTGCATTGTTGCAACTAATGTGTCAGGCAGACAACAGCCAATATGCAAGGAAGCGGGAATCCAAGCCGATTCCTTGTGGAGCGGAAGAACTTGGGTACTCCCTGATCAAAGGGAATGGTCATGGCCTGAGCATGGTGGGTCTAATTGATGAAGACATTGGGCAAAGTCAATAAAACCCGATAAACGTCTGACTCCCTGGCAGGAACAAATGAATAAGGTTAATCACTCTCGGTTCAATAATCCTGGTGTGATACGAGAAATCTAATGATGATGGAGCAATGGTGGGCCGCCTTGTAAGACTCCGAAGCAGATAAGCCACTCAGCCTTCCTGGTGAAGGTTGGGACTTATGTTATCGAGCAATCTGTTCCAAGCCCTCAAAACAACCATGACAGGTGACAGAGAGGTTTCAAGCATCCAAAATGAATGAGTTGCGGGATATCAATGTTGAAGTTACTGTTTGATTAAATCTTATTGCGGATGATGGCCTGATTTTTATCAGGAGAGGAACTCTTTAAAACAAATTGCGCAAGAACACGATGACCTGTGGGACGCGTTGTCCCATGTCATACAGCCTGGCTCGTGACAAATGAGAACTCTATCCTAGGACAGATGAGATCATCGATAAGATTCAGACATAAACTTCCCTAGTTCAAGATGGGCTATAAACCGATGACAAAGCTACGGATTTGGTATAGGAGACCCACAAGCACGAACGATACCTACCTGCGAGAACAACACTGAAATTTTCTTGTTGTTTCCAGCTCCGAATGATATCATTACTGTTGAGTATAATAGTATTATCTTTTAGGATTGTATGTGGTTCCCCTGCCTAATGGTTAAGCCTAAGTTCAATAACCAATACAACATTGTACTGTTTGCTCTATCTCTATTGCTGCATAGATTTGAAACAGCAGATGAGTCAGTGATTTGCCGCTCAGTGTATCTGGTTGTTAGCAAGTAAAATCTGGTTTACTGAGATAATAATATGTTATCGACAGTATAAGATGTTTCCTCCCGATTACATTATCAATTGTGAGGTAACACCATTGCCAAGATTACTACTCAATGAGTCAATAATTCTCGAATCTGAAATTTGGGTGTTGCATATTCATTACAACTCGGAGGTTTTGGGAAATTCAACTCAGGAGGAGTTAACTACTCAATACCGCATAAATTGGGGAAAGAAAGTACATACAACATGTTCCGGAAGAATATTCAATGATAGCTCTAATTTGTCAAATTCAGAGTTGAGAGCAGCAGTTCGGGGAGTAGAATAAGACTCAACCCCGGAATACTGGATTACTTTTCAAGGAAGGAAGAATACAGTATGCAGGGTGATTATGCATAGGATGTGATATTGCTGATAATATCTGAACGCCAGATTTATCAAGGAAACAATAGATAAGGTGTTGTGAAGATACGTGTCAATTTGGATTCCGCTGTCATCTGCCCAGACATTACCAACACAAAATTGATCAATCATTGAAATTAATCATACAAATATACTTACGACATTATTTAATCACTTAGAATAAATATACAAACTTAGTTATGAAATGAATCAATCACCGAGATTAATTATAGGAACATACGTACAACATTAATTGATCACTGACATAAATTATACTCTCTATATGTATTGTCAATATTGTGTCGCACCATGATACGACTTAGTTGCTATTCAGTTAGTTGCATCTGATACAACCATACATATTTGTCCTCTGTATGTATACATTTTGTATAGGTTACCAATACACTTCGTCTGGAGATTCACATCAGAATTTACGATAACACCGGGAAAAATGACCTTATGCAACACGTAGCTCATAGAGAAGCTTTTTTTGGGCCGTGGATCCATAGCAGAGTTGACGCGTGGCACTAAGATATACTATGGACCTGTGAGTAGACTAGATTACTATAATATGAATTCGATTATGGGTGCTTGATACTATACATCATGCAGCATTCAATCATACTGCCAAATGCACTTTATTGCACGCTCCCAAATACGCTCGGGAGTACACTCCTTATTACAGTCAATTGTACACTCCCAGCCTGCTTGACTTACGCTCCCAATCAAGCTCTCAAGATGCTCCCAAGTACCCTCCCGGGCATGCTCTCAAGGACGCTCGTAATTGCGCTCGATGCCACCCTCCCAGGCTGCTTGACTATATGCTCCCAAGTCAGCTCTCAAGACGATCTCAAGCATACTCTCGAGCATGCTCCCAAATACACTCCCAATTGCACTCGATGACATTCTCACCCTGCTTGACTATACGCTCCCAACTATGTTCTCAGGAGGGAAGACACTCCCAATCTCACTTGCCTATATGCTCCAATGTACGCTCCCGCATGCTCGATCGAAAGCCTTGCTGAGTCGCGGACCTCAGGCACCGGGAGGCATTGGTTGCAGGTGCCAGCAACTGGGAGGCATGACGCAGATGGCATATGTTGTGCAGTGGTTGGCGGGCGGCATGTGGCATGTGGTGTGTGGCAGATGGTGGGCGGAATATGGTGGCCAGAATCATGACGTCGGACAATACCATAGCCTGAATCTTATCTTTATCGTGGCCACCGCAACAAGATCTCAGGATGCTTCATGGTCATGGTGCTGACAATTGTAGCCTTAGATTCCGCAGGAATGGTAGACAGTTTGATCTTGGGGGGAGCAGATCTCCGACTCCGATTTTCCAGCGGAATCTAGTGCCCACTTCCCAGCGATTGTGGGCATATGTGTGAGCATTCGGTCCGAGGCTGATGGGGAAGATGGCAATGGCAATGGCACTGGTGATGGCGTTGGCGATAGTCATCACAGTACTAGTAGTACTTAGATAAGTAGGTTGGCTACGTCAATGTCAGCATCAAAGCTTCCACAGACCTAGAGCCCTTTACTAGCCAAAGCTGCCACAGACCTAGAGCATTCTATTAGCCAAAACTTCCACAACCACAGAGTTTTCCATCAGCCTAAGCTTCCCTCGGAAAACTCTACTCCTCCGGAATATGCGTCAGCATGCTTGATCTCGAGACTTGCTGGGATGCAGACACCAGGTACCGGGAGCCGTGACAAACACGGCATGTGGCGAGCGGTGTTCGTCGGGCAGTGTGTGGCATATGGTGTTTGATGGGCTGCCTGTGGCATGTGGCGGGTGATGGGTGGTGGGCGGTGTATAGTGGCCAAAATCATGACGTCGGTTGATATCATAGTCTGAACCTTGACTTTAGAGCCCCTCCTGCGACAGGATCTCACGATGTCTCACGGTCATGGTGTTGACAACTGCAGCCTTAGATACTGCAGGAAAGGTAGACAATTAGATCTTGGGGAATGCAGATCTCCGACTCAGTTTTCTCAGCGGAACCTGCAGCCGGTCTCCCGTTGATTGTGGGCATCTGCCTACGCATTCGGACCGAGGCTGATGGTGATGATGGTGATGATGATGATGGTGATGGTGATGGTGATGATACTGAAAGTACTTAGTCAAGTTGGTTGGCTACGTCAACGTCAATGTCAATGCATCAACAGACTTAAGCCCTCCATTGGCCAAAGCTTCCACAAACACAGAGTTTGTCATTGGCCAAATGCTTCCCGTTGTGGTGAAACGGCGGAGCTACAAGGCAGAGAGCCCATCATCGAAACTCCGCCGCACCTCTCGCGGCATTCCGATAGGAAATCATAAAGCACAGTGGCGAAGGAAGAGGGTGAGAAGATGTGACACTATGCTGCCGTGGGGATCCACACAGATGAGTGGATCCACGAAATCTCGGAAACAGCGAGTGAGATGAAACGATGGGAAACATAGAGTCTGTGAACCATTGCATGATCAGATGATGTGATACCTATCTACCCCGCGGTCTCCTGAATATATACTGCCCGTCGCTCTGTCCATCTCCGTTACCCTTGTCGCCCAGCCCATCTCTGTCATCCCTGTATCTCCATACACCTGCAATCACTGAGTCCTGTACCAAGCTGATTGCCGGTGGTGGCGAGAAACAGATTGTCCCGGCGCTCCTTGGAAACCTCTACTCCTCCCGAATATGCTCTTGCACGCACGATCTAGAGACTTGTTGAGTTGCAGCCGCAAGGCACCAGGAGGCATGTGGCAGTTAGCGTGTGGCAGCCTGACGAAATCTTGACGTCAGTCGATATCACAGTCTGAACTTTATCTTCAGTGCGGCCACCGAGACATGATCTCACGATGTCTCACCGCCAGGGTGTTGACAATTACACCCTTCGATTCTGCCGGAAAGGTAGATACTTGGCTCTTGGGGAGAGCAGATCTCTGACTCAGATTTTCCAGCAGAATCTGCTGCCCGCTTCCCATCGATTGTGGGCGTATGTATACACATTTCGTCTGGGGCTGATGGTGACGATGGCGATGGTGATTGCGATGATGATAGCGATGTTGATGGTGATGGTGAAGGTAATTACAGTACTAGAGGCACTTAGACAAGTAGGTTGGCTACGTTAACGTCAGCATCGAAACTTGCACAGACTTACAGCCTTCTATTCGCCAAAGCTTCCACAAACTCAGAGTTTTCCATCAGCCAAAAGCATCCCGTGGAAAACTCTACTCCTCCTGATGCGAGGCTCTCTCGAGAAGGCTCTCAAGCAGGCATTCAAAGTGGCTTTCAAGCAGGCTCTCAAGCAGGCTCTCAAGCAGGATCTGAAGCAGGCTGTAGAGTAGGCTTTCATTCACCAGCGGGCTCTCATGCAGACCCGCAGCGATAGTGTTTATAGTACTGGTATAACAGTAGGCAGTCAAGACAAGTATAGGTCCATCTCTGGCCGGCAGCCATATATAGTTCCATAGGCCCACGCGCCCATCTCTATCATTCGACTCGGGATGACTAGAGGCTGCGCGGCGCCCAGGGGTCCACGGGAAGCTTGCTATGTGCTGCGTGTCTGCCTGTGTGCGCGTAGCACAGCCTTTAGTTTGCACTTCTGCTGATGAAGAAGTACGGCTGTGTATGTGGTACTTACTTTGTATCTCTGGATACTTGTGTATAAGTATAGTTACTCAGGTGGAAGCACCCCCGTATCAACTCCTGAGTTGTGTATCTCGGCCTACTGATATCTTAAGATAATACTCTTTGTCTATCGGAAGCAGAAAACGGAACAGTTGCCTCGTGTCTCTTTGCGGTGTTACTCCTTATCCGCATCCTGAGTAAAGCCTTGTTCATATTCTTCTTTATCAGTCCGGAATTGATTAGGGACTTTTATTGATTAGGACCTGGGGTGGACCTCCCTCTGTTACAGTTGTTCTTGAAGAAGGTCCAGAAGTTGAGTCTCAGGATAAGACGAGGAAAGAAAGATGTTCTTAGATAGGCAGCTGTACTTAATATTTGAAATTGTATTTGTTTCAGGGATTAAGCACCCACATAACATACAATACCCAGCTCATACATATCCCTTGCAATACAGTGGGGTTATAGTACCCCTATGTGTTAAGTACCAAAGGTCTACCTTCTACAGATTCTAGGAGGCATGTTTCCCGTCATACACCGAAAAACTCCAGTGCAGAAGAATCTTTAGCGTATAGAACACTCCACCATCAATCGCCAGTGGAAATCACAATGTTCTCACCCAGATGTAGTCAAATTTTGTGGTTTTGACATGGTTTATAATGGCATTCAAATTGAAGATGATTGCTTGCCCTATTCCTCTCCTGGTAATCAAGTTCACGCCCATTGACAGACATACTTTTAAATTACTTTCTGCACTACCACACTCAGGCCAAATGCCCCCAGAATAAAAATATACACCCTACATATGGTGCAATTCATAAGAGCAATTTCATTTGGGTGTGAGACACAAAGTCTCATTACAGTCCTTAAACTTAATGCTGGTTTTCATGCCTTCTGTTAGTTGTTCTCCCTTAGCAGCAGTACTGCTACATAGTGGATTGCAATCTGAGTACTTTGGAGTCATCCAACAACCACTATGTAACATTTATTCATAACATCACTATGTTGGCCAGTGAACTCATCGTGGTTGGAACTGTACATGTGCTGCACATCGATTAACAAGTGGGTACTTAGCACATCATAGCAGTTGTAGCTTTGATAATGCCATCATCATGCTATTATAGGGATGTCTACATTATGAGACATCAGCGTTGCCCATACTTAACAACCTCACATAATATAATGTTTCTAGCTGAACAACACACAGATGAACTTGGGCCTAATCAAACCTAGGTGGGCAGCAGACATTACACAACTCAAGTATGAGGGATATATAAGTCTAACTTGTCAGCATTGGGAAACCCCCACGGCAATCATCATTCAAAATGCAGTCCAGACACAATCATTCAATGACTGAGCAATCAATGGCATTGGCTGAAAATAGGAGGCTACGAGCTAATCTAGTCATTGACTTCAGCCAGGGTGGATCACAATGATTTGTGAGTATCTCGATCTGCATTGGAAGACTATGTGTTGGTGACTAATTGAATCTGTGACACAATAGCCAAGCAGTCATACCATGTTAGGATATTGATTGGAATTGTGATAAGTGCTACCAGGTAATGTGGCAACAGATCTTCCAACTACTAAACATACAAGTTAGCAAGATATCAAAGTTAAAGTAATATTTTGTCATTACCATGCATGGAATATCTTACGGAAAATTGCCAGAGTTGGTAGACTAACTCATTAAAACCACCTCTGCATGCAGACTATAACCTATGGGGAATTCATGACGATGTTAAGAAGGGATTATCTGGAATTGGTATTTTCCTCCAGCAATAAGCTATCTGTAACGGGCGGGGTCAAACGTAGGTGATATTGGTAACCATAATCATGAGCAAAAAACATTTCCGTCTGGGCAGGATGGCAACGTCAGAGTGGACACGCTCTGTCGGAGCCGTCAGAGACACCCCAGTGGAAGACCACTCCGCGCCCGGAGCGAATACGACTTGTCGCATTGCATATCGATCTCACATTGCAATTTTGCAGTTTCTTCTCGCTCTGTCGGTATCCTATTGTAGAGGAACACTGTGGCGTTGTGACCAACTGTGACCATACATTGGATTGGGTTCATTGGGTACATCAGCAAAATCTAAATCGGTCCGGAAGCCACACACATGGTTCCAGAAGCACAACGCATTTCGTCTATCATATTCGTCTTTGTTACAGTCGCAAGATTCGCTACCTCATTATATGTCATGCATTATTTAAGTATCACTATATATATACATACGGTCAATCTGGCCACAGATAGTAGTCGAGCATAATCGGAGGTTCTAGCTCGAGGAGCCTAGGAAGAAAGTGAGAAGATATGATACTACCCAGCCATGAGAATCCACGCAATTGCATGTATCCAGATAAGATGAAAATGAGATGAGATGATGTCTATCTACCCCGGGGTCTCCCGGATATGTACTCCCCGTCGTTCAGTCAACCTCGGTTATCGATGTATTTCCGTACACCCGCCGCCGGTCATTAATGATATACTTGGAGGCCGTGATCAAGCGAGTTGAGAGATGCACTTGGAGGCCGAGATCGAGTGAACTCAGAGATGCAGTTGGAGGCCAGGATCGATTGAACTCAGAGATACACTCCAAGGCCGTGATCGAGCGAGTTTGGAAATGCACTTGGGGACCGAGATCGAGTGAATCCAGAGATGCACTTGGAGGCTGTGATAGAGCGAATTGGAGATGCACTGGGAGGCCGTGATCGAGCGAGATTGGAGATACTCTTTGAGGCTGTGATCGAGTGAGGTTTGAGATGCAATTGGAGACCGAGATTCAGTGAACTCAGAGATGCACTAGGAGGCCGTGATTGAGCGAGTTTAGAGATGCACTTGCAGGCTATGAGTGAGCGAGATTGGAGGAGTACTGGGAAGCGGTCAATCTGGAGGGAGGCGCGACGGCAGCTGACACTCTGCCTTTAAGCAGGAAACTGGCTGGGAGCGGGAGACTGTCGATCTTGGGATGATGCTGAAGGTGATGTATGCTGTACTCGGTGTTAAGTCATGATCATTGCATGGAGAGATAGAGATGGATGACTTAACCTCGTGTTCTTAGGTGATGATAGAGTTGAGCACAAGAAAGAGAGAGATCAGAGGAGATGGGGGAAATGATCATGAGAAACTGGGACTTAAGAGAATTTCGTGTGCGAGTCAATTTACCATACCCGATACGTCAGGTACCAGTCCTGATCCGGCGGGTAATAACACCGATACATGGTTTTCTAAACGCAATCAGGCAAGTAGTACCCCTGATTTCTCAGGTCCGCTCGTATGCTCCATATCATTCTCATCTTCATCCCCCATCTCTCTCTTTCTCGTCCACAACTCTACCATCATTGCAAGAACAGAAAGTTAAGTCATCCCTCTCTATCTCTCCATGGCATCATCATGAGTTAACACCGAGTGCAGCATACACCGAGTGCAGCATACCCTGAGTGCGGCATAAGCTGAGTGCAGCATACACCGAGTACAGCATACACCAAAGATTGTCTGTCATCTCTTCATTCCCACGCTTTCATTAGAGCCCATTCCCACGGTGTCGAGTTAAGTAACCGATGAATAGAGTCTCAGCACCTGGCGCGCCTCCCATCGACCGCCTCTAGATCGACCACCTCCATGTACTCCTCTAATCTCCCCCGATCATAGCCTGCTGCAAGTGCATCTCTAAACTCGCTCTGTCACAGCTCGGAGTGCATCTCTGAGTTCACTCAAGCTCGGCGTCCAAGTGCATGTCGAAACTTGCTCGATCACGGCCTTCCAGTGCATCTCTGAGTTCACTCAATCTCGGTCTCCAATTGCATCTCCAAACTCGCTCGATCACGGCCTCAAACTATATCTCCAACCTCGCTCGATCACGGCCCCAAAGTAAATCGCTGAAGAGCGACGGCAGGTGTACGGAGATACACGGGTAACGGAGGTGGACTGAGGGACGGGGAGTACATATTCGTCGTCATCGTCAGGCACACCTCGAATTGCTGACAATCACTCCGTGCTGCCAGTCCAGATATACCATGTGTACATAGTAGGTAGCCATATGAATACATAGATACATAGATGAGAATACAAACTGAATGCATAAGATTTGAAAATCGTTGAACAATTAGTAGCGACGATTTAACATCGCCAGGCGTTGTGTACACGGCTTCACCATAACTGCAGCCTCTGCGAAGAGTGTAACACACGTGTCCTTCTGATGGTGCGTAAACGTCAGCATGAAGTAAAGGAGTACGTATGCAAGGTGACCTGTTGCCTGGGCGATGGGTAGCGTGTAATTCTCCGTCAGAGCGCACGAGGTTCCGTCAGAGCTGTCAGAGCCGTCCGGATTACCCGGGTGTTTCCGACGGAAACCAGAGTCGTTGCTGATAATTTAAAATCATGGTCAGGACACAGGCGCTCAATGGTTGTACTGAGACAGTCTGAACAGGCCAAGAGTCAGAACTGTTTCAACATCGTCACTTGTTTTGCTATACAAGACACCGAGTAAAGAGCGAAGAAAAGATGATCCCCCAACACCAAACAACCTCTCTTTATATACAGTTCGTCCACTATCACTGAATCATTCCCTCTGCTTTCATGTACCATCTGAATCCTTTACCATCATCTAACAAACCACCAACAGAATCCATTATCAACAGTACCACCACACATCACCCGATGTCAGAACACCTCAAACGACTCCCTTATCCTAACAATGCCTCCTGCCACCACAGCACCAAGTTCCCGCATTGTCCCACCGTCTCTCAACTTCTCAGTGATTTCATAACGTCAGGTTCCTCCATACCGCCTTACTGATTCCAATGTACCATCTGAACCTATCACTCGTCACCCGGGCTGTGAGAGTATCCCCCACCTAGGTTTGAGGTCCTCCGAGCACATTTTCCCTCTGTCCTGCCTGATTGGGATATTACTGATGAAACTCCCGTACTGCCTGTGACCTATCGATGAGGTTGCCTGGTTCCCATGATATGGAATCATACCCTATCCTTCTTGTAAGATATTGTAACTGATTCCGATATACTCAGCTATCCTCAATGCTTGAACCCTGGTATTCCACTTCACCATCAACTTCCACTGCGCCCAGCAGATCTATCCCTTTTCCATCGAGAGGATCGTCAGCTATAGGATCCAAAAGGAAACAGGCAGTACTCGAGGAATTTGTATGGACTCAGGTAAGTCTTCCTCATAATCATACGGAGATATCTGATGAACAACAGCAGAAGGGCATATTCGCTTCCAATCCAACTTCTTCGTGGGTCTTGTAGTCCGAACATGCCGAGTGTCTAACCAGACTTGAGACCCCTCGTGGATATTTGGTGCTTGAATTCGTCTACAAATCGCTCCCTCCTCCTATAGGACCTCACTCCGTAACATTTCATCTCCGATGTGGTCAAGCACTGGCTACATTGTAGCCTGAACCTGGTCAGATTCCAGGCATCGCTGATCCCGCTCCCTCATTGGTTCCCCCAAGAACGACATCTGAGGATTCACTGTTAGGTGTTCTCCATCAGCCGCAGTGAAGATACATTACTGTATCGCAGAAGGTACATGGGACTAGAATTACGGTAGTCTTACGGAACACACCTACTTGTGAACACGGCATCACGCTCATCAGCCAAGCGGTCATTGGTGCGATTACACTTTGGCCATGTGTTGGTCAATCAATGATGAGTATTAAAATTTTCCCAACCTGAGTCAGACTTGGTTGGGAAAACCAAGCGTCGCTGACGTCAGGAAGATGTAGCTCAATGGGATCTCACTTAGTTTGCCACAACTCGTTGTATATCGCGCGAGCAATATCTGAAACAAGAAAATTAACAGTATTGACTAATAGAGAACAATTGAGCTTAAGGCTAGTATAGTCTGGGGATGGCAAGCTCGCTTTAAAGCGAAGCTCCGTTGTCCCCTATGACTCTTGCTTTCCACTGGTTGGATTCCTTGTCCTTCCTTGATAGTCTCTGCCTTTGGCGCTGGATCATGTACGTGCGTACAAATCCCCTGCCTCGCAATACAAGGTCGCTGATCATCCCGTGTCATCCTTTGACTCACCGATATTCCCGGGCACTTACTGACTTTAGGGTCTCCCTTATCTCTGTCTCGTCTGTTCCCTATTTCGGTAGTATGTCCTCCCTGGCCCACTCACCGCTTCCATGGTGCAGGTTCCTTCATATCCTGGCGTTCTCCCCCTTCTTCCATCACGATATCCTTCCACACTTCCTCACTGAAGTGCTCCGGTCATAGCAATATGCCCCCGGTATCGTCCGTCACTGTTGTGGTTGGATAGTCATATGAACTCGTACGCAAGCATCTCCTTTTCTGGTTGGAATTATATTTCCAACCGGAGTTCCTGAAGCGGCCCTTCCATTCGTGTCCACAGCTTTGGCTTGAACACGTGCTTCTTCGAGTGTGCTAACGGTGCCTTGTGGTCCACGTGAAACATTACCCTAAACTTGCCCACAGTTCAGTAGCGTCGGTCTTTGCCGCATGTGCCATGGCGAGGGACACTTGTTCCGAAGTCGTTGCTTTTCGTTCGGCCTTGTTGATTAGACCACCTCTGAACACCAATATTTTTTAACTTGGTGGATTGAATTATGGTGATGGAATTTTGTTGCCATTACTGGGAAGTGAAAAAACATTCAGCAGTGTGCATAATTATTGGCCACACTGATCATACTTGATTCAGTGGGACAACACACAGTTCAGTTGTGATGACTAAGAGTTGAGTGTGTAGCAGACGAAATGGAATATGCGAGTACGAGGCATGTGCAACCACATGCACTAGGTGGTGGGTAGACCTCATGGGACTGGCCGGTCCACAGAAGGTCGAGACCTACGCATGCATTGTTTGTGGAACTCATAGCATTGGCTGAAGATATGACACGAGAAGCAAACCTGTTCATTGGGTTGGGTCGTAATGCATTGCAACGTCAAACTCGATAAGACAGCGAGGTTCATGATTAATAATCGACTTTGGCACAGTATCGGTTGGGAGCGGATCAATTATCCGACTCAATGCCAAATAGCAAAATCAAAGGTGAGGCATTCAATATTGATGAGCTATTAAAACATATTATGAAAAAGCACTGCTTGAACCATTGGTTGTTGGATGCCTCAACTACTGAACGAATGGGCAGCATGTGTCAAAGTTGAAGTTATGCAGTGGCAGTATGTGCATTGGATATCATGATCATAAGTATGGCCCCATATGGGGACATCAAGTCTCGAAACCACTCATGTATGAACACAATAACCAAAGGGAACACGTGGCGTTATCAATGAGACGCTGAACATGGCCTTGACACAAGCTATCCTCAAGAGTTGATGTCATAGCGAGACTCTAAAGCCAAGCATGATCTGGGTGTCCGTCTATACAGAGCTCACATTGTAACGGGAATAAAGAGAATCAAGCTCCAGCAGTGAACAGTCGGTAACCCACCAGTGAAGAAGAACCTACTATATTATTGCGTTTTTACGATACCTATACCTTCACATACATTTTCAGTGTAAATATTATCACAGTTGAAGTGCCAGCCCCACTCGCGGATGAGTATCACCTTTCAGCACGAGGCAAATATATCAGTGTGGACTTTTGAAAAGTCAATCTGTATTTTCCACAAATGGAAAATACTGTTTCCAGCACAGTGTGTCTGGTGGATATCAGCATTGATTGCCTTACAATCTGGTGTGGAATATTACCTGGACTATCAACAATGCCCATCATCAGTCCCGATTGCAAATAATACTATTATACTAGCAGAATCCAACACATTCCCATTCAAACGGCCAGCAGATGAGGAGAGACTAATGTCACAATCTCCTCGAGATATTCAAAGATATTCTCCTATGTCAGATTATCGTTTGATTGCAGTAAAATTTCAGCTGAATCACATAACCGATCCCCATAGATGATCCCAGAATGGACTTGGTAATTCTGTACACTTAACTCAGGCTCAGCCCAAAAAGGGACAGAAAACACTTAATAAATCGATACATAGATTATGTGTCATTTGATGCATTATCAATATTGCCATAATCCACGACACGATTCAGTTACGTTATGCCTAGAGGCATCTGAATCGATGATTACAATTAGTCCTTTCTGCGTATTTGAGTTATATTGGTTACCAATCTATTTTGTGTGGAGATACCTATAGAATAAATAGGAATAGTGTCTAGGGCCATGCATAAGTAACTATATTTAGCAGATAAACACCCCCCTAACATTCATGCCTTGAACGGCATGAAACAGGCTGCACTTCATTGTTTCCAATATTCTGTTACTAGCAGTAATCTCGGCCAACGGAAGCCACTGTACCCAGTCATTCTGCTGATGATTCACTCAAACCTGCAAGTACTGTTCCATTCTAGCATTCAACTGTTCTGGCTGGCGATCTGTCTGTGGATAAAATGCAGTTAACATTCTACGATGACTCCCAAATGGCTACACATCTGGCTCCAGAATGTTGACACAAACTGATGTCCCTTGTCCGAGACAGTTGTGAATGGTTATCCATTAACACGTACCACCTGTTTCAAAATCAAATTGGCTCAACCCAGAGCATCAATGGTCCTTTGACTGGGGTTACAATGTCGCATGGTTGAAATTTCATCCACTACTACACATACTGCTTCGATCCGATCACACTCTGACAACCTACCACAGAATCCATGGAGATATCTTCCCATGGTTTATTTGGAACCGGCAAAGGTCGGCGGACTTTAATGGTTGACTATCTTGAGATTCGGGACTGTTGGTAACTATGACAGTTCTGTAAAGATCAAACAACATCATGCCTTATTGCCTTCCAATTGTACGGTCGATTCAGATGTTCAAATGTCCTCGCTCGTCCTGCATGTTCTGCAAATGCTGAATCATGCTGTTTTTGAGATATCATTAGACACAATGCGTCACTCTCCAGCACTTATTCATTACCCCTATACTGTATGCATCCATTGTACTGTATACATTCTGCAACAGAAACTTCGTGACGCCCGCAATTCATTTGGACTACTTCCATCATTGTTTCTGGTAGTGGTTCTCTCATATACTCTGGTGCCACAAGATTGGAGATACCGAGACGGCCCTGGGCAGGCAAGCTGTCTGCCAACATACGCAATCGTTCTGGTAGGTTCGGTGGCTCTAGAATCACCAGGTCCATATTTTTGAATCTCTCATCCCCCCCCTGATGGAGGTCTCCCGGCCTCCTCGTCAATGTATCAGCTTTCCCGTTAGATTTCTCTGTTCTATACTCAATCTGTTATTCAAACAGGGTAACAATCTCGGGCCATTGCGCTTGTCTTCGGTTCAGCAATTTTTTTGTTCCAGAATACCTCAGGTTGTTGTGATCAGTTAACAACGGAATGGGATACGCAGCTCCATCACACTGGGGTCTCCAGTCCACCAGCGATCTAATAATTGCGATGAGTTCCTAAGATATCATATATGTCATAATTGCATTCCACCTGTGCATGTCTTTTTGAGTAATCCGCCACAGGATGTATCCCTCTTTGTTCATTATACTGTGACAACACACCAGTGGATGCATATTCAGAAGCATCCGTCTCTATCATTACTGACCATTCATGATCACAATGTGGAACGTCCAGCACCGTTGTAAAAGCAATTTACAATTGCTTCAAACTCAAATTGTTGTTCGGCTTCCCATGGAAATGGTTCATCCTTCCTCCTCAACCTTGTGAATGGCTCCACTGATTCGGGATACACACAAATACAGCACGGACAATAATTGCAAAACCTGAGAAATTGTCTTACATCGAACAGATTCTGTCATCTGGAATTCTATGTCTGCTCCCCCCGGCTCCAACTTCTCACTGTGTCAACTGTATACTCATCCATTGATATTCACTTTGTCAATATGATCAGCGTCAGATACCTCACAGTGTCTTTATGCAGTTCGCATTTCTTTGCCTTCAAATGAAGCCCAGCTTTGAGGAGGCATTTTATAACCCACGTCCCATGTTCCTCATGCTCTTCCTCCTAGTCACTGTGGATCAATAAATCATCCAAAAAAGCTTGATGCAAAATCATCAAATGCTTCCCCTCTGGTATTGTTGATATATCCCTGAAAATTTGCAGGACCATGCGATGTACCAAACTGCATCACTGTAGGTTCAAACAAATCATACCTCATCCAGCAGGCTAAGGTATGTTCATCCCATTCCTTACCTCTTGGCAGGTTATACGGCCCCCAAACATCGAACTTCATGAATATATCAGTGCGACCAACAGATGTTTAGCGTTTCTCGTATTGAGGTAAGGGGATACCAATTCTTGATTCTTTTACTATCTATATCCTGATACTCAATGCAAAATGGTAACAATCCATCCTGTTTCGTAATAGACAAAACTGGCACAGCTAAACGTGAGGACAACTGGTGAATAAACCCTGTACACATAATTTCTGCCAGCCACTCCTTAAGGACTGCTAATTCTGCTCTTGACATCGAATAGAGGGGTCCCCAAATTGGTGACTCCCCCTGGTTCAGCCGTGCCTAATGGTGAATATCTGGGAGATGTGGGGGAAGTCAAGCATCTAAGAATATAAGGTAAAAATTCATGACCCTGGTTGGGAACCATCTCCTCGAGGGGTAGTTCCTTATGATCCGTTGTGTCCATGGCCTGATTGATATCATAAAGAGAGGCCTTGAATGGCATAAGCTTCCTGTTCTTAACTTTTGGGAAGACCAAGGATCCATTCAGCATAATGATATTCCTTCTGAATGGCCATTGTGGTTGTATTTGTGGTTCCAATATCAATTCTTCCTGAGGATGAACTGGTTCCAGAGGTTCCACTGTGACTCCTTGTGCCGAAACTGGTGCATCATGGCAATTGGCGATGCAGTACTGGGATCAACAGATCACCATATTTGATTCAAACCATACTGCCACATCATACAGTCACAGCCAGGGGATCCCCCAGACAATCAGATAATTTGTCAACTGTGTGACAAACATGACTAACCATTTGGTTGGGGCTTGAACCCACATTACAACTGTAGCGAGATGAGTAATGTCCCCGGACTCTATTCGTCTTCTGTTTATAATCTCCACAGGTCATTGCTGGGTTAAGTTCAGAAGTGGTAAGTGGTTAACGGTGAGCATAATCTTGATCTTTAAATGCGATGCCTATAGCTCAGCAATCGATCAGCATATGTGTGGATATATCTTCATTGTTCACTTGCAATGTGCAGGTTATCACTAAATGTTTCGCTTCCATTGATCCTTCCAATACCTCCACCTTGCTAACCGACAAACACGAAATTCCAAAACATTTTGAAGCATCTGAGACAAGACTTGTACTGTCAACTGAAGAACCATCTTGGTGCGATTGACTCGATCATTTCCCGATTCCTCCGAACCTGTTCATCTTCCTACTTGTTTGACTCATGCCCCGGCCGCCTTGAATGTCTGAGCCTTCTTCCTTGTTCTGCATTCTGTCATGCTGTGGTTACACCCACTACAGTATAAACACTTCCCATCTGCAAGCCTATTTGGCCTCTCCTCCAAGTGATCCTTCTTCTGCCAGCACTAAGACCCATGGGCGCTGGTCCGGTGAACCAGGCAACTGACCAAGCTGGAGCTCCTGCTGGATCCTTCGGAAGGGCATATAGCTATATGTGGAAGTGTCTGTCATTTCTTCTGATAGTCTAATTTGTAGGGTGTTTTGCAGTGCTGATGGATTCCAATCCAGATCAGTGGCAATAACTTGAAACTCACCACAATACCAAGAGATCTCCCAATTCTGTATGTTGATCTCCTGCAGCCTTCGTTCACCGGTGGCTATCCGGTTGGGGTCCCCCACTGCGGCTTCCTGGAGGTGTATACAAGCTGGTAGGTCCTCTAGCCCTATTTCTTAATTCTCCTGGACATGGGGCAAGATTTGTGCCAAGGCTACGCCCCGTGGACAATTTGATATATACTGCGTCTTCGACCGTTCGTTGGGACAGCTGGCCGACTTGGGTCAAATTATCATCTGGAGTTGACCAATCCAGCAACTCAGCTGGGTTTGGTGTGATCCCGATAAGTCCGGGGTGGCGCAACATTTCGCGCCTCTCCCCACCGGATCCTTGGGAGAAGCTGAGGCTACTCTCGCTGTCAATTCAATAGCTATATCACACTGCATCCTCAAACAGGGAATGTTCTGTCCCGATTTTTGTGCGTCCTGGGTCATCTAGAGGAGATCCTGGCCAAGCTGGGCATGCCTTCCCTCCCCTGCTGGACTGGTCCTAACTGTGGCGAGGTTGGCTCCCAGTCCCGGGATCGTGTTCTCCATGTCGATCTGCTCGCACAGAGGGAGCAGGAACTGTTGTACTTGGAGGTCTATAACACGATTCTGTAGCGAGATTTTCTGGGCCAGATGATCGCACATCATCTGCACGACGCCCACGGGTTTGGTGTACTGTGCCCCTCACCTCAGCACGTCCTCTGTACTGAGCAACATTATTAACCTCTCCGCATTGTCTACCTATATCATATTTCTGTTGACAACTCCTCCAATCATGTCCTGGTTTTCCACAGACACCATAGCCACCGGGTCATGTTGTTCGGATATAGACATTGTAGCAGATCAGGCTGCTGTACCACCGCCGATTATAAGCGTCAATTTCAGTGGGTGTTGGGGTTGCAGGTCCCATAGTACCAATCTCAGGCACCGGCGCACATTTTGCTGTTTCTACCGCTGTTGGTGTGTGTCCCTCGGCCAAGTGGGTTCCTAAACAGGTATGTCGTTTGCACTTCCAGGGTTGTTTAAAATTGCAGTTGATCCAAGCGTGGGCTCGCCAATATTGGGTTCAAATATTCCTAAACACAGAATTGCCAAGTTCTCAGCCTCCTTGGTATGCGGCAGCTTCTGTTCAATAAAGATTCCAATGGGAGGGAAAGTCAGACTATTCATGCAAGCATGCTTCCAAAGGATCTTCTTTGATAGTTTCTGCGGGGATAACTCCGATACTATCGAAAGCGTTCATAGATTTGGGCTGAACAATTGAGCAAGGAGTTCCGGCCACAAGAAATCAATTCATTCAGAAAGTACATTGATTTTTGTACTTTCGCATCCGAATATTTGGATTGGACTGCGTACTGATCGATATCAAATCTGGTAAGTTATGGTAACTCGCCAAGGAAATCATCGCAAAGGTGAATCAACCAATCATTGCTTGCGAGATACACCCAACAAGTAACAGAACAGGGTTTGGGACAGTGCAAACAACAGTTGGAAGGGTGCAGGCACATTCAATTTTGTAAGATCGTGGCGACACAGGTAGCATATTCAGATATAACTGTTGATGACTTCACAGCAATACCAAACACGATCACAACAATGGGTTGAGTAATGTTGACAGTACATTCAATATCAGGTATGGGATTGGGTGGAGTTGTTCCACTGTAACAGGCAGGGTCGACATTAGGTGATACTGGGAAAAATGATGTGATGTTGTACTCGGGACAGAAGCGCTTGAAGTTTGTATTGAGATGATCACAACAGGACAAAAGTCAGAGCCGTTGGAAAATCATAACTTGCTTTGTTATACATGAGACTGAGTGAAGCGAGACGAAAAGAATATCCTCTAACACCATACAACCACTCCCTATATACAGTTTGTCCAAAACCACCAAATCATTCTTTATACTTCGATGTACTCTCTGAATCGTTTATAATGATCTTACACAACACCAACACAATCTGTTATGTACAAAACTACTCCACATGACCCGACGTCGCAACACATCGAACTAGCTGTTAATCTCAAACAATTATACTGCCACCAACACGCCATATTCCGGTATTCTCCCTGTGGCTCTCAATGTCTCGGTTGTTCCGTAACACGACAGCCTTCCATACACCTGAACCAATTCCAGAGTACTGTCACAACCTATCACTCGTCATCTGGGCTGTGACACTATCAGCCTATACTGGTATTACAATTAGATAATAGTTCCTAGGATTTCTCACAACAAAGATCTTGGTATACAGTGATCGCAATGTTGAGGCAATGAGATGAGGCAAGGTCAAGGAGCTATCTGCATTTAGATATTAACAGTGAAGAAAACCATATCATGTTATTAAGAATTGTATTGACTAGTGCTTTATATCCTGTCACCTCTGTGAGTTTGGTTCAAATTCACAAACCTCTTGAAGAAAATGAAACCACTCACATCAATAACTATATTCTCTTATACCTTGTATTAGATAATACGCAATGCACACAGAATTCCATTGTGTGGTCAATCTTTTGAAGACATATACCCTTATTACAAATGGTGCAACAAGGTGAGTAATACACTCCAAATCCTATACCTGTATTATGAGGGATTTTAATCACAATAATCCATACAATATTTATCTGAATTAGGTACAGTCGCCTATTCACAAATTATCTTAAAGTTTTTTCCTAGTCCTATCCCTAGATCCAACTTCTTGAAAACCTGTCTAAGAATATACTAATAGCCATAATTGTTGGCAGATATATCATGAGAATTATGAATATCTCTGAGTTCTTCACCAAGAGCTTATTCTGTGTAAACATATCTCCAGGCATCATATCTGAGTCTGGTCAGGTATGCAAGGTGGAGGACAAGTCTTGCAATGTAGACATCTTTGCATTCTTGGTAATCAACATACAGGTTGCCAAAACCAATGATTGTGGGGTGCATTGCTGTCTGTGATGTGGGTTCTAAATCCCAATAATCAATGCAAGATATATTGAATTCAGTACAGCCACCGATTTAGGCGATTGCTCTGCTCTTGTTCCCCTGTCGTATCCCAAGATTCACCTTTTTGTGTTCAGTTCCAAGGTCAAACTGAATGCCGCAATCGTCATGAGATGGGTACAGAGGATTTCCAAAATCCTCGAATTTGTCGGTCGGAAGGAGGCCGCAGTGATGTCATCTCCACACTTCATGCTTAATAACCGGAAGAGCTGTGAGGTGATGAATCAATGCTGATCGCACAGTTTGTTGGCATTCTTGGTAATACAGGTATAGGTCTCCAAAGAGGCGAACAGTGTTGTTCCGTGCGGCTTCTGATACTGATGGTCAATAACTGATAGGGGTTCTCGTTTAGCAGCAGGAATGATACATGTTTGAACGAAGCAGGTACATATGACAAATCATTGGGATGATCAAATGCAATACACCTACCTACAATACGTGAACATGTTTGTCAGTCAATTGATCCATAGCGGGATGATAATCGAGCTGCGTGTCGAACAATTGGTGACAGCTACTGTCGCACTAGCAGATTCAAACATGATAATGCAATTATGTCGCCCTTACTGGGAAATGAAAAATCTTCAGCAGTGCGCATAATGATTGACCACACCTATTGAACCATGTCGAACGGGACAACTCAAAGTTATGTTGCGATTACGCGGAATTACATGTACAGCACACGTTATTGCAATATGCGAGTATGAGGGATCTGCAAACTCATGTGCTAGGCGGTGAGACCAAATGCGGCACTCCCCGGTCTACGGAAGATCGAGACCTCAGCATGCAGTGTTTGAGACAGTAATAGCATTGGCTGAAGATTAGGGGCCAGAAGCAAACTGGCTTATTGAATCAAAACCATAGGCATTGCAACGTCATGTCAAAATCAATGCTAGTGGAGTATCAGTTGGTCACCGATGAAATCTCTGACACAATGCCGATTAGCCAAATTAAACGTGAGGCAATTCCTAATGAAGAGCTATTAAAGTATATTGCACGAAGCACTGATTAGACTAAGGTCTGCTGATGATCCAGCTACTGATCAAATGGGAAGGAAGAGGTGCGACATAGGGTTATGAGCTGACAATATTTGCGTTTGATATCATGATCATGAGGATGGCCCTATAGGGGGACGTAACGTCTTAAAACAACTCATGCATCAACACGATAACCAAAGGGAATTCCTGGCACTATCTATGGGGCTCTGCAGTTGCTACGGGCAATAACCTATCAAGCGGTAATGGTGTCATGACAGAAATCTGAAGGCAAGCTTGACCTGAGGAACCGATTATACAAAGCTCACATCGTCACCGATGATGTGAACAACCAAGCTCTATCAGCAATCCACAGTCAGACATTTTCAGCACAGAACACCTTAAAATTTCGTTAAGAATTTTATCTATTCAGAATTGATTCCTTGCATCATTTACACAAATACTCTTGATATGTGTTCATTCAAGTTGACACAATCTCAATACGCACACAAGCGGGTCGTCGCTGCTATTGGAGATCAAACACTGTTCTTCAATGAGTAGTGTTTAGCCCACATTTGCCAAGAAGTTGTTCAATTTGCCATTACACAAGGTATTGGGTACAACGTGCACTGGTACATCATTACAGGGTTGTTACCATTCAAAGAGGACTTCAAACAACGACTCTGGACGGACGAGGAGGAATGCTGAGCTCTCACTGGATGGTAGTGGATAAGATGTTGAGTCTTAGGAAGCACGAGGAAGTTTAGATAGGCGGCTGTATTCAGTCGAATAAATGTTGTATCGATTGTTGGGAATTAAATACCCGAATATTGATAAGAAGGTATACTACAATGTGAAAATTATAACATAGTGTGCTGCATTCTTCGAAAGGTTTAAAAATGTTACGGGTGTTCTTAGATCCCAATGATCAATACAACATGTATTCAGATCAAGTATAGCCGCCTATCTAAATCTTCATCTTATCCCAGGACTCAACCTCTTAACTATAACCATCTTGTAAGAGCTCACCAATCTCCCTTGTCAGTCCAAAATGGCTCTTCTGCAAACACTTCGTTGGGTAGCAATGCTGTAGTGATCTATCAGTTCAGCTCCGATCCGATACCGTCGATAACTGCTACGTATGACAATAGGTGGCCGATGTGGTTTAAACCATGCTCTATGTAGTAGAAAATGAAATCACCGAAAGCTCTGAGGACCTGTTGGTGTGTGTACTGGAACTCTGTGAATCACTTTGAACATGTATAAAGGGTATTGACATAAGTGAAATCGAAAAGTAATCTTGAATATTTTGGTGATGGAATTCTTGATAATGTTTTAACGTGTTCTTCACTGGTAATCTCTGAGTGTTGATAGCGGCTAGAGCGTTGTTCTTTGCATTGTCGGGGACAATGTGAGTTTTCATGTAGTCAGATCCTCAGGTTACGCTTGCCTTCAGATCACTGCCATGACACATAGATTGTGTGAAAGCTTCTTTCTGATATCATCTGAAGTGACTGATTTTTAATGCCACCAATTCCCTAAAGGTAATCGTGTTCATGCATGAGCTCTTTCAACGGATTATACTGTTACAGGGATATTTAGGCCCCATAATCAATACAATATTTATTGAAATAAATAAAGCCACCTATCCAAACTCCCTTGTCTTTCCCAAAACTCAACCTCTTCCACTAGTAAGAGCTCACCACTCTTCCTCGTCTGTCCAACATCACTGTTCACTGACCTCTTGAAAGGGCAACAACCCTGTAGCGATATACCAGTAAACCTGGAATCCGATACAAAGTATATTCAAGTAGTACAAAAGCTCTCACCGGATGTGGGTTGAATGCTGGGCCGTGAATCTTTGTATTTGATCTCCGATTGCTGCGATGACCTGTTGATGTGCATATTGAGATTGGGTCAATTTGTCTGCACACATTAAGCGAATATTCACGTAAGTGATTTATAGATGTAATGTGGAATAAATTTGAACAGAAATCCTAATAATATTTTAAGGTGTTCTCCGGTTGTAATGTCTGACTGTGGATTGCTGCCAAAGCTTGGTTGGCCACATTGTTGGGGACAATGTGAGTTCTTATATAGTCGGTTCCTCAACTCAAGCTGTCTCTCGGATTACCGCAATGACACAGACTTCACATGATAGCTTATCCCCGAGATCAACCTGAGTGACTCATTGATAGTGCCACCAATTCCCTCAAGGTTATTGTATTCATGCATGAGTGGTATCAAGGTATTATACCCCCGCTATGGGCCATCACCATAACATGATATCAAACGTACTAATATGATGAGTCATTACTTCAACCTAGATATCTTGCCTCCCATTTGTTCAGTAGCTGGAACATCTGACGGCTCACACTCTTATCGGTGCTTGTTGCAATATATATCAATAGATCTTCACTATTGAATGCCTCGCCTTGATTTGGTGAATCGTCATTGTGTCAGAGATTCAATTGGCGACCAACCTATACTGCGCGAATGTTGATTACCACACGCATACGTCGTGATGTTACACTGGTATGACGTCGTGATTCATACTAACTCGAAATAATCAGCAGGGTCGCTTCAGTCCTCTAATTTTCAACGAATGCGAATAGTCCCGAAGACACAGCATACTTAGGTCTCAACCTACGGTAGACCGGGGGTTGCGAGAAGTTATTCTCACCGCTTAGCTTGTCAGCTTCCAGATCCTTCTTTCTCGCATATTGCATTACCGTCTGCTGTACACTGAATTCTGCGTAAACGCAACTTCACTGTGTGTTGTCCCGCTAGATTCGATATCGTAGGTGTGGCCAATAATTGCACCCACCGCTGAAGGTTTTTCACCTCCCTGTAATGGTGACATAATTGCATCATCATGAATTAATCTGCCAGTCATGGCATACCTATGACTAATTGATTGACATGCGGCTCAAGTGTAATCCAGCTAAAGATCACTTGACTGACAACCATGATGATGTTACACAATTAGGTGTTTTGCATATGAGTCACATGTGATCGTCACATGTACTTGCTGCAATCCATTCATGAATCATTACCGCTGCTAAGAGAGAACCCCTAACATATTCCCCCACTATGGGCCATCCCCATGACATGATATTGAAAGGACTAATATGACAACTCATGACTTCAACTTAGACATCTTGCTTCCCTTTCGTGCAGTAGATGGAAAATCTGACATCATATAGTCTTATCAGTGTTCATGGCATCATATCACAATAGCTCGTGCTATTACATGCCTCGGCTTTGATTTCGCTATTCGCCAATGCATCAGAGAATTACTCAGCAACCGACTGCTACTCTGCAGAGATAGATTTCAACATGTCAACCTCGTATCCTTAAACTGGTATGATGTTGTAATTCATTCTGCCTCACCCCAATCGGCAGGTTTTCTTCAGGCCTCTCATTTTCAGCGAATGTCATTGATCCCTCAGCCAACGCTTGCTTAGGTCTCGACCTTCCGTAGACTGGGGAGTGCCGCAAGTAGTGCTCACCACTTAGCATGTGAGCTTGCCGATCCCTCATCCTTGAATATTGCGATAATGTCTGCTGCACACAGAATTCTGCTTATGCACAACTCAACTGTGTGTTGTCCTGCTAGATAAGATATAGTAGGTGTGGTCAATCATTTTGCGCACTGCTGATGGTTTTTCACATCCCACTAATGGTGACATAATTACATCATCAAACTAGAATCCACTGGTGCAAACAAGTTTGTCACTAATTGATCGACATGCGGCCCATGTGTATTCCCGCTGAAGATCACTTCGCTGACAATCATGATGTCATTGTGGAAGTAGGTGTTTTACATATGATTCTCACTCATCATGATTATCACATGGACTTGCTGCAATGCATTCATGTATCATTACCGCTGCTAAGAGTGAACCCCTAACATAATAACTAAAACCTTTCCCCCATGGGTAAGAGAATAGGTAGCAATAGTGAATAGAATTTGAATTAATAGTTTATGGTTTCCTTCGCTGTTAATATCGGACTGTGGATCACAGCTTGATCTTGGTTTGCTATATTACTGTAACAATGTGTGCTTTTTAGCGTCAAGTCTGCAGAATGAGACTCTGTCAGAATCCTTGCTATGACACAATGATTGCTTGATAGCTTATGTCAGGGCATTTAGCTAAATGCCTCATTGACATAGCCACGAGTTTTCAATTGGTTATTGTATTCGTGCTTGAGTTGTTTTGAAGCACTAAGCTCCCACCAGAAGCCATCCTCAAACAAGATATCAAACACACATATGTAACAGCTCATAACTTGAACTTGGACATAGAGTAGATCTCTAACCCTTGGAAATGAGCTGATCTCCAGTAACAATGTTATATTCTCTCATTGCAACTTGTATGTGATATACCTTTATCCTTCAGATAGGGTATTTGTCATCAGGAATTATAGGAATCCATTCATACCCAGGCTGAAGCATCTCAGTTGTTGCAGACATCATGTAGTAAATGTGGTTGTTCAGGGTTGGCATTGTTTATATGGTTGTTGCTATGGTGACAGTTTGTAGAGTAGGGTTTTTGAGAATGAGATTTAGGGTGGTTGAGGCTGTCAAAGATTGTGAGATAAAAGTAAGTCCAGTCAGAAGCCTTCTACCTCATAACCTGTTACAAATTTAATGTGCACTAAGTCTATTCCACTACCTACTGGAAAGGCTCTGTCTTTATATAGATGAAGGCATGGAACTCTATGGAAGTCTATAGAAGCTGACAATTGCAAATATCAGTGGTGGTGGCAAGTGAACTATTGTGGATGAGTCTACGACTGTGAGTCCGCAGCCTGTGAGTCAATCCGGCAATCGCAGTTTATTGGCAACTTCCATTCAGGCCTTATGGTAATACAAAATGTGGTTGGCCGGGTGACAGCAGCGTGCATATTCTTTTCAGTTGCAGTCGAATGCTCATCTATTGTCTCCTTTTTTTCTATCATCAGCTAGTCAAAAAAAAAAACAGAAGGGATGTGGTGGGGCGGCAGGTCGAGAAATTCACACCACACCTGCTCTGCTCTGGCCATTGATCTATACCTGAGAACGCAAACAAAGGTTTTGAAGCCACTGTTAGGTGCGTTAGTACATTTTCTTCAACTGCACAGTTGACGGGTGATTTTTGGGGGGTGAAACGAGAGTTTGCCTATGTATGGGTGAATTCCACCAGAACATCGGGAAATTGTCCGCAAACATCTCACATTCGGAGCGATAGGGGTGTACTACACGAAGGTTCATACTAGCATCGCTGCCACTACATTCAGGGAATGCCCGCTACTGAAAAGCATGGGTCAGAAGTAACACCTGCTCAGCAAACATTGTCATGGTCAGTTTCACAGTACAATTTCATACCGCCTGAAGGACAAGATTGAGTCTGGTAAGGGGTTCAACTTACAGTTGAATGCAAATATCTGCATTCACGCACGCCACACCTTTTCCAGATAGCTCGCCCACTGCACGGGAGACAAAACGTAATTCGTAGATGTTCATTCTGAGTGTGCTGAAGCTGTCCTCCCAACGGCATTTCACGGCGATGCAAAGGGCGATTATCGCACGTTGTTGGAACAGGGGTGCGGAGAGAAAGCTAGTAGTGCAGTTGTATAGGATATCCTTATGAGCTCGCAAGGATGGAGTTCCAGAGGATAGGATATCTGTTCACAGTCTGTCATTGTATACATATTTCCAGTTTTGGGTCATCATGTCAAGCAACCAGGTCTCCAATGCTCTCTATATTAAGGCATCCAATATTGGTTTTTTAGTCAATAGCACGATTTCCAAGGACTCAAACGTCATCCATAACGTGCTGCGCAGTGTAAAATCCATTGTCAGACTGGAACCAAACGAAATAATCATTTGTCTCCTACAGCCTACGTTCTGGCCAATAACAAGATTTTAAACTCTCCGGTAGTGCTTGATTCGACATGCCTGCTATTCCAAACCTGTCGAGTACTTGCAGTAGTAACTTTCCCGCTTCACAGTGTGTTGAAGCATACTAGTACTAGGAGAGTAGACTCCGAGCTTCTCTTAAACCCATTCATGGAGAATCTAGTGAATCCTGCAACTGCAACTGCGTTCAATCGAGTTACCAGTAGCTCCTGCAGTGGGAATATTAGTTAGCGGCGAGGCGAGTTTTCACGTTCCCGCGGCATTGGTATTGATTAGACAAGACCCACAGACCATGAGGATGAACTCTATGGCCGTTCTGACATGATAGTTGAGGGAGTTATTGTTCATTATACTCTCTTAATTTAGATAAATGTGGATGGACTAGCAGTCCAGGGCTGTAGTTATTTCACAACATGGGCTATCACTAGAGGTGCTGAGTTGAGATATCTGTTGAAATACTCATTGCTAGAAGCTTATATTCTAAAGTACAGGTATATTCATGAACTTATATATGCGGTATTCGGAGTATGTCTTGTATGTCTTGTACGCATGCATTCGCACTCAGCTGGCATCTCCAGCTGAGTCTGGCATCTCCAGCTGAGGATGAAATGACCATCATCTTAGAGAGATTATGCATCAGTCCAACTAAAGCCATACGCCAGGGAGATAAACCATATATGCAACACTCCCTCCTCTTGCTACACTCCGTGGAGCAAGAAAACAAACAAACAAGCAAACTAACTGTATTTCCCATAGTAGCCTCCTTGAAACCCTGGGTGACAAGTGAGCGGGGAAAGAGTACTACCGTAGCCTGAGGATGGCCATCCATATAAACAAAGAAATCCATAAAGAGAAAGACAACCTTAAATCCAATTGACCTCCAATTACCATACACCCATTCCTTTCGTGAACTTCATATGCTTATCTTTAGTCAGTGCTTTCGTGATTAAATCTGCCACAGTTTCATTTGTGTTTGTATAGCAGTAGTTGAATATTTGTCGGCTATACATATCTCGACTGTTGTGATAGCAAACGTCGATGTGTTTGGTTCAAGCTTTGATGATTCCCGTTGTGATACAGGTGAGAGCACCCTGATTGTTGCAGTTGACTGGAAGCTGTGGTAAGTCATTGTTGTGAATGTCTTTCTGGAGTTGAAGTAGCCATGTCGCCTCTCCAGAGGCCTCCGAGCAGGTGATGAACTCGGCCTCGAGAGTTGACATGGCAATGAGACTTTGCTTTCGAGACTGCCACGAGATAGCTCAATTGCTGGCGAGATAGACATGGCCTCCCTGGGATTTGCGGTCCGTGCTGTCAATGGCCCAATCAGAATCCGAGTACCCTACGAGACTATGGCCAATGTGGATGTCGATGCCGATCCTGAGGCCATTGCCGGTGAAGTGTAGTCGAAAATCAGCTGTAGATTTCATGTACTGAAGAACTCATGTAGCAGCGGTCATATGACTGCTGAACGGCCGCGAATTGTATCGAGACAGAGCAGCGACCACATATGAGACATCTGGCCGAGTTGCAAGTGCTGCATACATTAGTGATCACACGACTGGTTGATAGTCTGTGAAAACTTCCAATTCCTTCTCCCCCCGAACATCGGGCAAGTCGAATTTTCCATTGGGATCAATGGGCGGCGAGACTCCATGACTATGCTCCATGCCGAATCGTTTGAGGATTGTGGTGTTATGGGCTTTCTGACCCAGACAGATTCCGGTACCATTTTCATCGCAGTAGATCTCGATGCCGAGGAATTGGCGAACCAGTCCAAGCTTTGGAATTTTGTACCTCTCTAGGAGTTTCGCATTGACTTCGATCGTGGCTTTGGTGGCAGTCTCCGGGTATGACATGGAGATATCGTTGACATACAGAAGTATCAGAACACCATCGGTGTGGAGATAGAGGTTGGGATCCGCTGTCGATTGTGTGAACCCAAGAGAGTGTGAAAACGCATTCATATGGTCGTGCCATAGCCGTGGAGCTTGTTCAGGACCATAGAGAGTGTTTTGGAGTCTGACGATAATCTTTCGGGTGTTGGAGCATTCTGGCCATCCATCGGGCTATCCTTCTAGTAGAGTCATGTAAATATCATCATCGTCAATGTCGGGGTTTAGGAATGCGGTCCCTACATCCAAGTGGTCCATATTCCACCCGTATCTCCAGATAACGGAGATGAGATAGCGAAACGTAGTTAGCTTCCCAACAGGGCCGTAAGTCTCACTGAAATCCGCCTGTTTGTAGCCATTTATGACTAGCCATGCTTTGTACCATGTGGACCCGTCAGGATTATGTCTAGTCCTGTAAACCCACTTAGAGCCGATCGGCTTAACTTGCAGTTGCCTTGCTTTCTGGGAGTTGAGACCGGAGAAGGTGTCATTGAGCAGGATCGATGTGCTTTCTTCCCCCATTGCTCTTTTCCAGTGATCTTGTTGAGGGCTTTCTATAGCTTCCTCATAGGTGAATGGATCTGTTGCGGATGCTGTCAATGATTATGTGGAGACTTTACCTTGGCTTCTTGTGACAAGACTCACTATCGGCGGAGCTGCAGCTGGAACTGGAGCTGCTCGCGGCACTGGGCTTGATTTCTTGATTGCTGCTGCCGAGCGCCGGCCAGTCTGATCCTCTCTTAGGAGGTGCCGGCTGTGGACGATGTTTTCTGCAATTGCTGCCGAACGCTGGGCAGTCTGAGCATCTCGGGGGAGGCGCCGACTGTGGGCGTTTTCTGCTTCCTCGTCAGGAGCTTTATGCCTGTGAGATTTTGCTCTCTTGGCTATCTGCGTAGGTTGACTATCCCGGAGACGCTCATCTCCAGTACCTGTTTCTTCCACATATTCCTCATCTTCTGGTAACCTAACCATGTCAATCTCATTGCTTCCATGCTGACACGACATGTGTTGCATTCCTCTCTTCGTCAAAGACGACATCTGATTGGGTTTTTACCCTCTGACATACCGGATCCCATTGCCTCCACATTGTCTTTGAGTCATGTGTATAGCCTACCATCATGCAGGGCTTCGATCTCAGTCCGAATTTGCCTCGGCTTTGTTCTTCGGCGATGAGTCTGCTTGCATCACATCCGAATCATGGTTGGTTGTGGAGAGTAAGTGGATACGATATTTAGTTGCCGTCAGCATCGTGCGTAAGTTTTCCAAATCCGTGTAGCATTTCATATGGTATTTCGTAAGGTGCTTGATAGCCATTGCGGTCACTGTTTCTTTTCAGGCCTTCATTTGGTAATCTCTGATGGAGATAGACTGCGGTAATAACTGCATCTACCCAGAACCCGGCTGGAGCCTGGGAGTCAATCATTGTCACCCGGGCCTTTTCAGTGACTGTATGGATCATGCATGCGGCAACACCATTCTTATGGTGAGAGTATGGAGGACATCGCTCGTGTGTTGTTGCGCTGGCCGCGAGGACATATTGGAATGTCATATCGTCGTATTCTCCCCGTCCATTATCGCACCGGAATCGCTGGATCTTGTATCCCATTGAGTCTACTCAGTCCTGAAATGACTGGTAGGCTGAGTTGCTGGTCACTGCTTGCTTATTCGGGAGCAGCCATACAGATGTGTACCTGGTGTAGTCCGCAATGAATAGTATATAATATCGATTGTCTCCGAATGTCGGTGTAGAGAAGGGACCGCACACATTCGTCTGTACAAGTTCAAAGGGCTTCGTAGTGTGCTTGACTGCCACTTTGATAAACTTTTGTTTGTGCTTGGCCTGGATGCAGACTGTGCACATCGAATCATCGTTTGAATATCCCTTGACTAGAGCCTTTATGGCAGTAGGATTCATATGAGCTACTCATCGGTGCCAAATTCTTGACTCTGAGATTGTGAGAGACTTTCGAGTGGATTTAATTTTGGCTGCGATAGGTGCTCTTGATGATTCCATTGTAGGGTCGATTGTGTGCTCGAATGAATGCTCGATTGTAGGCTCGATTGTAGGTGAGCTGTCTCTCTTTGTCCTTGTACCATTCTCGGTAGTTGAAGATATGACTGCGGTCGCGGGGACTATGATATATATGCCATTGATTAGTTCTCTGGGAAGACTGGAAGAAGATGGCGAAGTTATGGAGCATTTTCCGTTCCGAAATATAGTCGTATGCCTGCCCAAATCGAATTGGTTGATCGATAGAAGGGAAAGTCGAGGAGTAGGAGTATGGAGGGCTTCGACTTGATAGCCTTGTATAACGTCGACGAATCCGGAGTGCGTGGCAGTGACTGCATTGTCGTCTCCAAGCTCGATTACTTTAGACAGTGAGAGCTTTTTGAACATTGAGAGGCTGATGCGGTCATTGCACATGTGGTGTGATAATCCGGAATCAATGACCCACTTGGGAGCCACTGTGGCGGCGAGAGCACAAGCAGTTAGTCAGAAGGGATCGCAGTCTCCGGTTGTAGCGAGATCTGATGTAGCAGTTGTTTTCCTCACCTTCCACCACTCCTTTATACCTTTCTTGGAGACGTGATCAACTTTGACATGGCCTGGGAGCCCACACTGGAAACAAATGCCCCCGTTGTTTCCTCCGTTGGTTTCTACAACCTGGGCATGTTTCCGCTTCCAGCATCCATCTGTAGTATGGCTGTCAATTTTGCAATAGGTGCACTTACTTTCATGGCTGTCTCTGGCTCGACTGCTTCCACCGTGTCCACTATGTCCACTGAGTCCTCCACATCCACCGCGTCCACCACGTCCACCATGCCCACGGCCTCAGTCTCGGCCTCGGCCATGGTAGCCCCCACATTGGGACAACAGGGCGGCCCCTGTGGATGCATCTTCAATTTCTTTGGTGAGGCTGGCTGTAGTGTCTTCCTCTAGGAGGTCATGCATGGCTTCTTCGGGTGTAGGTAAGGGCCATTTATGCTTTAGGACCATTAAGATCATTGCATACTGAGGTGGCAGGGATGTCAACAATGGCATGCGGAAATCTCAATCGGTGACTGCATCGTCAGTATGGTCCAGTTCTATGCGGTAGTTACTGCACTTGGTGAAGTATGCTTTAAGTGGTTCGTCCTGCTTAGGTTGGCAAGCACGGAACTGGTGAAGGATTTCCTGTCTGCCAATATAAGATCTTGCGGTGTCCAGACTCGGTTCAAGTGTGTTCCAGATTTCGTGAGGATTTTGTATACCTTTGACCATGCGCCATACATCGGTGGGGCTGGAAAGTCTGATCAAAGAAGTCGCCTCGGCTTCCTTTGCCTTCGAATCATCATAGTTGTCATCGTGGTTGAAGTGAAGTGGCTGCGGTTCAGGATCCTCTCTGGTGACGATTGCGTATGCTTTCATGGCTGACAGGATGAGAATCATGTTGTCTTTCCATTCGTCATAGTTGTCGTGAGTGATTTTAGGGATGTCGCCCCACCTGGTCTTGTTGAAGATGGGTTCAGAGGAAGTCATCGTGAGATTGTGGTAATGGCTCGTGATGGTGTTGAGTGTTAGTGCTGTTTGTACCACTGTTGCTGTGGCGACAAGGTTTAGGGTTCTTGAAGCTGTTTTGGAGATCGGGAAGAATATCGTAGGAAAGATCGTGAGATTTTAGATAGTAGTGCTAACTGGGCTCATAACCTGTTGAAATAGTGATTGCTAGAAGCTTATATTCTGAAGTACAGGTACATTCGTGAACTTATATATGCGGTATTCGGAGTATATCTTGTATGTTGTGTACGCATGCATGCGCACTCAGCTGGCATCTCCAACTGAGTCTGGCATCCCCAGCTGAGGATGAAATGACCATCATCTTAGAGAGATTATGCAGCAGTCCAACTAAAGCCATACGCCAGGGAGATAAACCATATATGCAACAATATCTCTGGGTTCTAAACTGGTCTGGAGTTGCTAGATATCAAGCTGAATGGAACAAGTAATTATCATGTGAAACAATGCAAACTTTTCGCCAGTTCACTGGACCTGTTCTATAGAAAAAGGCTTGAGCAGGCTTCCCAATATTAGGCACAGGAACCTTGTGGATGAGTAAAATCGGAGTGAATTCCAGTCACTCGGCATCACTCGCTTCACCCAGCCATCACTCGGCATACATGCAGGCCCTGTAGCGGAACGTTTCCGGACGGTCAACTTTCAAAGTCAATTCGCGCCGGCCAACTTTGACCTTCCGGCATCAACATCACCGCTGTCCAGAGCATTGTTGGTGAGTTTGGTTACAGATTGTGCTGCAGATTTCTCACCATGTTCCATGCACCTCTGCTCCAGCTAGTTTCCTCTGGATATTTCAATCACTGGTGCTGCCAGTGGCACAACCGCTCTTGCCTCGGACTCAGTGTGGGCTAGAGATAGGAGGCTACGGCAGGTGAAGAAGTCCGAGAACACTGCTATTTTGGCTACATCAAGGCTCAAGGAATCTAGCTAGCACGCCAGGAAGACTAGCAGCGCTGTAATTTCAGTTTGTAACCGTTCAGGGCTTCGGTCAAGTAATCTTCAGGAGAATTTATGATGGGAGTCTGGAAATATGTAAGTAGTTGGATATATTTGATGCTGAAAGGTCAAAGTTGACCGGCGCGAAATGACCTTGAGAGTTGACCGTCCGGAAACACTTCGGCCCGGTAGTCCCTCTAGTCCAAAAACTCCCTGCCCGACAAATCGTAGTCCGGGATCGGGTAGACATCCGCCCGCCCCGGTCGGACTTTCAAGAAGCCTGGGCTCGAGATATATAGTACAAAAGAGTGGCGACAGTTTCGTGGCCTTTGTCATCACAGGATATGCAACAACGATGTGGCACAAATATTTGGAGTCCTGCGCATGAACTTTCTCAATAAAGCCCACGTGGGTAATACAAAATGGTCATTATCACTTCCAATTTCCGACTCCAACCCTAGCTGACACGTAATCCTTTATATGTTGGTATATTATCTGGACAGGCTCTCGGCGGACATGTTTCATGCCCAGATCCCATCCTCCAATGGAGGGAATCGCACAGGCTAAAACGCATTCGAAGCGGTTCTAACCACTCGAGTCAGGCTGTAGAAGATCGGACACTCCTTTTCCAGCAGGTTACCAGAACCAACTGACTATACATGGTATAGTAATGGGTATAAAATAATCTGAATATTAACAGAAAGGCAAAGCCAATGTGCTTTGAATTTGTTCTTAGCTTCACCCCCTGATCAACAGTGACTCAACACCCTGCTCCCACAACAAATCCATTGCCAGAAATGGGATGTCTGATCTTCTACAGCCTGCCCCGAGTACCTATTCCAACAGTGTAGCCCTAAGTCTATTACACCACATTTATTATGCAGATGATGAGGCTAGTCTTGGTGACAAACTACAATTATAGGAATTAGTGAAGGAGCAGAATGAGATAACTACCCTGCAATAGACACATAGAAAGGCACCATGAGTATGAGATGTGTTTGATAATTATGGTACACAGCTTAGCTGTGAAGAATATACAAACCTAAGACCACTGAAGACGCCCCCAGAAATCCGTGAACAAAACCGGGCGCAAAAGGACCAATATGAAATAAAAACACCAGTACCAGAAATCCGCTGCGATATATACAACCAACATAGTTAAACTCTACAAAGTCCAAAAAAACCCCGCGGCTGATGGTATAAAACCTCTGTAAAGAACTCCCAAGTTGAATCGCAAAAGATTCGAATACGTAAAGCGGTTATGATGCACCTTCCTAGTCCTCAGCCACCCCCAATTCCTCCAGCTTTCCGAGTGAATTTCCATCAGCATCCAATGGCTGCTCAGCCAGTCTCATTGTCCCGACTATCTTCCACTTTCCAGTAATCAATCTTCCCTGTGACGATATGCTTATCGAAAGCTTTGACAACGGCCTACATGCCACGGTGCGTCATCTCCCATACTGCGGATCTGCTCGATTTTGTCAACTTCACTGCCGCTATCGTCATCACGAAAACCTCTTCGTCGCTACCGCCTCTGTAGATGTCGACGGGGGTTGACTCACTCATCTCCGCAGGGGCACCGTAGCGTTTGTCCTTTTCGTCGAAATCCGCACCCAGACGTTACCGTAGTCAGGAAGGTGGGTCGAAAAGGAAGCCGTGTCCGTGCTAGCAGCAGCAGCGTGAGTCGCGCGCTGGTGTTGGCGGAGGTGCATGGTGATGCTACTGGCTAAGCGAGCGAGTTCGGTATCGGCGAGTAAGACCAGGATTCATGTTGATTCCACTGCACAATACCGTCAATGCGTACACAACATACAAAGGGGGTAAGCCAAGGGGGTCGGTGTAGTATGTTACCTCTGTTAGAAGGCGTCAGTTACATCCATCCGACGCATTGCAACCGCGTGCCGATCATCCTTCCATGATCCACACTCAAGAGGATTTCTAAACTCCAGTGCCGGGAGTAGATTATCGTCACGGGTGGGCAGCGGGATGTTTCACAGCCGCTCTTCGTAAGTTACCTAGCGGATACCATTCGTACAGAATCCACGAGCCCGTCAAGGTCTTCGGTTTCGTCGTCTAGTAAGACAAGAAGGGGTAGTAACTAAGCGATATCGGTAGAGATGTTAGGGAAGCTATCAGCAGCGAGGACGAGAGCGTGGGAGTGCAACGTGGTATGGTCGCTGGCAGGGTTTCCTGCTCGCGGGGGTGGTCATCGTGTGGGAGTTGTGGTACCTAAGTATCTGCCCAGCGAAAGTTGGGTTTGGAGGTGGCGCAGGGTAAGCTGCCGGAGAATTCCGTAACTTAACGTTGAGACGAAATCCCTGCGATAAGATCGATCGATGGCTTTCAGATGCAGTACCCAACGTATTGGAATTTTCGTAGGCTACTCTACAAGAAGCGATGAAGATCCGATAGAACTTCCCACGCACACATTGGACAAGATGTCTGGTTTGAGTCCCCATTCCCATAACCCAAGGTACACACCAGTAATATAGAAAGCAGTACGCTACAGGATTGAGTACTCGAATAAGTCCTCAGACATCGCCATTTTGCAGCAAATCTCAGCACATTCATTACTTGCTACCAACGTCCAGAAGCTTAGTTCCTTGTACTCAGCATACAGAAGGAAGTTGTATTGATTCAGGGCACTTTGAGGACTACAACTATTGCAGGTTTCCACAGTAACATATGCCAAGCCATATATCTAAAAACCAGCACACCAAAAACCTCTCCATGCGCTTCGATCGCAAATAACAAACCCTGAACTGCACCTTACCCACATCTGTTGGCAGATGTGCGCAAAGACTGTAGGTGTGCGCAAGATCAGTGATTAACCAATCAAATGAGGAATATAAACCACGCGGCCACAGGCGACACTTCACAGCGGCCGCATCTATGCGCACAGACCTCACTTCAACGCTGGTTTCATGGGATGCCGCTGATAACATTTGGCCAATCAACGACCTAGGGACGAACAGCCTGTCATCGATCGACCAATAAGCTCGGAGGTCTGAAGATGAGTTTCATGTATCGAACAAATCAACGATAGAAAGCCTGTGAGAACGGGGTAGCCACCTTATCGAAACAATTTGTTTTGCCGGAGAGGCAATCGAGTTAGAATTCTAGAAGTTTTATGCACTCAAAGAGTACAAAGCCCACCTCCAGTATTCATTTGGTATCCACAGTACCCGTGAACTGCATATGGCAATGTGAAAAATACCTATGCGAGGTACAATTTTAAGCACGGTCATCTTGATTGCTAGATATCTACACTGAAAGGTTTCTAATCCTAGCACGGGTACTCTTCAAGATAGAGCAGGTAAGTTTAAATCATTTTAATCGTTCCATGTCCGAAAAGTGGTACTAAAGAATATTCTTTAGCTTCTCCCAGCTGTGGATGTCGTGCTAACTTGTTTCCAGATCTCGTATCTCGCTACCAAGTTTTGCCTGTATTTTTATATTTTCGGGTGGGGCCGCCCACCGGTAGTTGAAGCAAAATCACCATCTGCTGCCGTGGGTTCATAATCCAGATGAAATACCCTTATCTCTACCAAATTTCTTCCAATTATAGGAACTATTATACGGCCAACACAATATTCGCAACCTGCGCGCAGATGTTCGCATCACCGATCCAGGGTTGTTTTTGTTTGTTTTAATCATACTGCATTCATTCTATCTAGTGTATGACAGTGCCCCCGTTCCCTAGCGATACATAGTTGGGCGATTTTGGTCCAGGCCCAGTCGTCACTCTGGAACGGGAGCCTGTTGAGATCGAGGCCCCGATCCATTTCAGTCTGACGGCCTAGCCATGGAACCTCGTAATGTTTCATGAGTATATAAACTTTGCCGGGACGCGGAGAGCACTGAGTTTTCTGTGCTGGCGTCCACGCAGCCTACATACCCCCGAGCATGAGCTACGCAACCGTCTCGAATGTTACGGAAGTTACTCTCGACAATTGCGGTGCCACAATTATCGATTGGGCCGCAATTGTCACAGCAATCATCACAGTAAACGTTACGTGGTGGGCCATGGACATTCCCCTGATCTGGAAATGTGGCTTCAAAGTTTACATGTTTCAGATTATGTGGCAATGCTTACGATTGTGCATGCCCTCTGTGGCAGCTCTCTATGCCTTCGCACACTCCCCACAACGATCCCACTGGGCAAGGATCTACTACCACGGCCTTCACAATCCTGACCGATTGGAGTCTATGACGACTTTTCAGTATATCAAAGTTCTTATCACTGATGCTCTATCGATCGCTTCAACCTGTATGTCGATTTACAAACTTTGCACATCGCAGACGATGGATAACCTCGAGCTATCCGGCATCAACGGATCGTTGTACACTTACCCCAGTCTTCCCGTGGCCGTAATCGGTCTTTGGATTCTCGTCGCATCGCGGACTAATTTGTCGGTACCTTTGGTTATTTTGGGGGGTTTTCTTGTTATCGCGGCGATAGGAGCAGCTGTTGCTTTAGTAATTTATTACTGCGCAAAGATCCCCGAAACTAAGATATATATTCCCGCCACCATTTTCTACATCTTCATCGCACTACCGCTCGCGCTGGTTTTAAAACTCGTACCCCTGCTTATGGGTGCGGTAATTCTCGCTCGAGTTAGTGGTGTGGCCATAGGAGCTTTATCTAAAGACGCTTACTTTCCGTTTTGTGCCTTAAAGAGTGTGGCATTTGGAGCAACTTATCTCACCATGGGGATTGTGGCAGCTCTCTTGGGTATGATTGGGTTGCTTTGCTTCCTGCCTAAGGAAAATACGGCGAACAATAGCGAGTCTCCGCGAATCCCCACGCCGCCACCGCCCCCGTATGCCTGAACTGTGTGGTAAGTGTGGAATGTACAACCAGAAGTTTATGTTCTAACATCCCAGGTCGCTATCTATAAGTTTGGTAACGCAGTTGGAATCATTTGTTAGCGATATATCATTTCAGGGTAATGCAGGACGAGTACTATAGGCTGCGGGTGTCGTGCGACTCAACAATTGGGGAGGAGGCGGATTCTTTACCCCCCGCCTGGAAGCATATGGGTTTTTATTTTTGGGAATAAGGGTTACCTAGTTCGTTACTGTATTGTAATTGCAGTTTGCAAGTGGTGGATTGGTAGGAATATCCTTGGTTGAGATTCAACAGCTATACACTTTTTCGATTCCGAGATAGAAAAGTGTTGTCAGTATGGGTAGTTTACACCTCGTTCATTTGTGTACCTCTCGATGTTTATTATCTAATAAGTAGTTATACACTTGGTTTATCCGCTCGAAGCATTCTCATTGGTTGACTTGTGGTACGTACCTCTAAGAAGGATTTTTATTGGCTGACAACCCACCGCTTCAAGCGTTTTGATGGCTTGGCATACTCATCAAATATCCTTAAATATCCACTCCCAATTAAGTATTTGAGTTCAACTGTGATCATAAAGTAATGTGTACATGAGATGTTCAGAGGTCAATGCTCTTGCGCCTGTCCTCCCGGTGTTAGGTTGGTGCCTGTGGTCCCAGTGTTAGGTCGGTGCCTTCTTGGTATTTGTCCTGGTATGGGGTGGGTGCCCTTTGACTCCGTATTAGGTTGGTGCCGGTATCTTGGTATTAGTTCTGGTGTGAGGTTGTTACCTGTTCTCAGTGTTTATCCTGGTATGAGGTCAGTGCCTTTCGTCCCATGTTAGGTCGGTGCCTTCTTCTCGGTATTTGTCCTGGTATGGGGTCGGTGCCCTTTGACTCCGTAATAGGTTGGTGCCGGTATCTTGGTATTCGTCCTGGTGTGAGGTTACTGCCTGTTCTCAGTGTTTATCCTGGTATGAGGTCGGTGCTGTTCGTCCAATGTTAGGTTGGTGCCATCTTCTCGGTATTTGTCCTGGTATGGTGTGGGTGCCCTTTGACTCCGTAATAGGTTGGTGCCAGTATCTTGGTATTAGTCCTGGTGTGAGGTTGGTGCCTGTTCTCAGTGTTTATCCTGGTATGAGGTCGGTGTCTTTCGTCCCATGTTAGGTTGGCACTAATGTAATTCTCGGTCTAACCGCCCACGGCCTAGCAACAGAACACATCATAGAGCACATAAGAAAGCTTGGCTGTACATCTACTTACCCCACTAAAGAGTCAAATTTATACACCACTTCCCCAATTCTACAATGATGGGCAGAGTAAAGCCCAGAGTACCTGCACGCGAGTGCTAAAACAACGTCACAATCCATGCACAGATTATATCAATGCAGTTGAACCTGCTATTTGTTCAGCTATATCTATTTATGGTGTTCCTTATGGAACTTTGCGTGACAGACTCCTGGGTGCTCAATCCAGAGTAGATACTCATCAGTCTGACGAGATACTTTCAGTAGAGGAAGAAAATGAATTTTGAGGTTCTGTGAGGCTCTTGATGATTCAGGTCATTTTCTGAAAGCGAAGATGGTACAAGGATTTGCGATGGCATTGCTTCATCAGCGAAATGTATTTTGTTCACTGGGAGCCTCTGGGAGTGTATGAGGGATGTCAGACAACAATCCCAGGGTGGTCAAATCCATTCGATTGATGGACCGATGCAGTGGCCTTCAGGAGCACCTGGGAGCACCAGGGAGCACCTGCGACGATCCTGGGAGCACTGACAACATGACTGGGAGCACCTACAAGCGCCGGTGACAAGCTTCTGAGCACCGACCACAGAGCTGGAAGTGAAGACGATCAGCCTGGGAGGACATGGGAGCGCCTGGAAGCGCCGGCGACAAGCCTGGGAGCACGTCGAACCACTGCACAGCGGTCTGGAAAAAACATCATCTTCTTTGGCAACGCTGCTGGTGTGCCTGGAAATCATAGCTACTACTTATTGTTCAAGAATTGTTCAAACTCATGTATTCAGTTTGTATTCTCATCTATGTATCTATGTATCTAGATAGCAACCCAACTACCCAAGGTATATCTGGACTGGGTACAGGCGGTGCTTGAGAGCATTTCGAGGTGCACCTGAAGATGACGATCGAGTGAACTCAGAGTTACACTGAGCAGCTGTAATCGAAAATGTATATCAATGCACTTGGATGCGGAGAGCGAGGAATCTCAGAGAGGCACTTGGAGCCATGATTGATTAAGTTTGGAGATGCACTTGGAGGCAGAGATCAAGTGAACTCAGAGATGCACTTGTACGCCATGATTGAGCGAGTTCGGGGATGCACTTGCTGGCCGTCATTGTGTGAACTTAAAGATGCACTTGGACACCGTGATGAAACGAGTTTGGAGATGCACTTGCAGGCTGTGATGGAGGGAGATTGGAGGAGTACTTGGATGTGGTAGATCAGAAGGCCGTCGATCTGGAGGCGGTCGATGGGAGGTCCACTCGGGTCTGAGAATTGAGTCATTGGTTAGTTAACTTCAAACCGTGGGAATGTCCGAAGGTGACTTTACCTTTGAAGTTCTTATGGAGAGCTGTTGGGTGACGGTCAATCTGTGGGGGGGCATGCCAGAAGTTGAAGCTACATTCTGGGGTCAACACATAATCGTGTGAATGAAGGGAGGACAGTCAATCTGAGGGGTATACTGTACTCAGTGTAATGCTCTACTCCGGTGTTAACTCCTGATCATGGCATGGAGAGATAGAGAGGGATAACTTTACTTTGTGTTCTGCGATGATGGTAGAGTTGTGAAGGAAAAACAGAGAGATGTGGGATGAAGATGAGAACGATATGGAGGAAATGAGTGGATATGCGAAATCAGGAGTACAACTTGCCAGAGTGCGTTTGGAACACCACCTATCGCTGTAATTACCCACCAGATCGGGATATGTACCTGCCATATCGGCGATGGTAAATTGACTCCCACAAGACATTCTCTTCAGTCCCAGTTTCTCATGATCGTTTCCCCAATCGTCCCTCATTTCTGTCTTTCTTGTCATTATCTCTACCATCACCTAAGAACACCAAGTGAAGTCATCTCGCTGTTTCTCTCCATTCCATGATCATGAGTTAACACCGAGTACAGCATATACCAAAGTAGTGCATCATCCCTGGCTCGACTATCTACCGGGACCTGCCAGTGTGTCATCTCAGAGCATGTTGTCATACTCAACTCGCTATATTCCAGTAATTATGAGTTAACCAATGAATATAGTGTCGGTTCCCGTCGTGCTTCCCTCCCAATACACCACCTCGATGATCAATCCCCTCCAAGTACTCCTCCAATCTTAATCGATCATGGCCTCGCAGTGTATCTCGAATCTTCCGCAATGATGGCCTCCAAGGGCATCTCTGAGTTCACACGATCTTGGCCACCAAGTGCATGTCCAAACTCACTCGATCCTGGCCTCAAAGTGCATCTCCACATTCGCTCAATCACGGCCTCCAAGTGCATCTCCACGCTCATTCGGTCAGGGCCTCCAAGTACATCACTAAGTTCATTAGATCTCGGTCTACAAGTGCATCTCCAGACTCGCTCGATCAGGGCCTCCAAGTACATCTGTAAAGAGCAACAGCGGCTGTCCAGACATACAGGGGTAATGGAGGTGGACTGGGTGATGGGGAGTATATATTCGGGAGACACAGCAGCAAAAATTACCTTACGCAACGTGTACCTCATACAGAAGCTGTTTATGGGCCGGTAATCCATATTATATTTGATGCGTGACGCTATGAGGTCCTATTGACGTGCAAACTGACTAGATTCCTATGATATGCATGCGATTATGGGTGCTTGATACTATACAACATGCCGCATTCAATAAAATTGCCAAATGCACTTCATTGCATGCTCCCAAGTAGGCTCTGATGTACACTCCTGATTGCACTCGATTGTACACTCCTAGCCTACTTGACTTACGCTCCCGGCTCAGCTCTCCAGATGCTACCAAGTACGCAGTGAGTATACTCCCAGGTACACCTCTGAGTTCGTTCTCAAGTACACTCCCTGGCATGCTCCCAAGGTCACTCCCACTTGCCCTCGACAGTACACAGCCAGCCTGCTTGACTGCACTCTCCCAGACCAGTTCTCATGAAGCTCTCAAGCAAGGTCTCAAGCACAGTCCCGAGCACACTCCCAAGTACACTCCCAATTGCACTCGATGACCCACTCCCGGCCTAATTCACCATACACTCCCAAGAATGCTCTCAAAAAGCTCCCAAGTACACCGAGTATGTTCTCAAGTACACTCCCGGGCATGCTCCCATGGACACTCACACTTGCACTTGATGGCACACAGCCAGCCTGCTTGACTGTACACTCCCAAACCAGCGCTCAAGAAGCTCTCAAGCACACTACTGGGCACGCTCTCAAGTACGCTTCAAATTGCACTCGATGGTTCACTCCCAGACTACTTGGCTCTACACTCCCATGGACTCTCTCAAGAAGGAAGACACTCCCAATCTCACTTGACTGTATGCTCACATGTACCCTCCTGCACACTTGATCTAGAGACTCGCTGAGTTGCAGAAGCCAGGCACCAGCAGGAGTCAGTTGCAGGCGCCACGCACCGCAGGCTTGAGGCAGGTGGCATATGGTTGGCATTGTTTGGCAGGCGGCATGTGGCATGTGGTGAGAGGCAGATGGTGGGCGGCATATGCTGGCCAGATCATGACGTCGGTTGATATCAGAGTCTCAACAGTATCCTTAGCCCGGCCACCTTGACAAGATCTCACTATCCCTCATTGTTGTGGTGTTGACAATTGAAGAATTAGATACCGCAGGAAAGGTAGACAATTTGAACTGGGGGAGCACAGATCTCCGACGCAGATTTTCCAGCGGAATTTGGTACCTACTTCCCATTGATTTTGGCCATATGTGTTCGGGTTTGGTCTGGGGCTGATGGAGATGATCGCGATCGAGATGGCAAAGGCAAAGGCTATGGCGATGACGATGGGGTTGGTCATAGTGATCTGTTAGCGGTTGACTCCTGAGAGCGATACTGATACTTGATTATGGATACCAGATGCATACATATCTATGATATGCAAAACACCTATGCATGTATTAGCCAAGTGGTCAGTAATATGCTCTTTAGTGGGTGTTCATCTTAGTCACTCAAAGTGTGGGTACTTCTTTCACATCAGGATACATTGCTGGGCATGAGTATTTATTACGCATAGCAGTTGATAGTCAATATGCAATTACAAGGAATCTTTGCCCCAATCCGGAACGGGCCAGGATACGACGGAGCATGCTCAGCTTAGAGAACCTTCTCGACCTCCGCATGACGGGACTAGTGTTAGCAACAAGTCTATGTAACCCGCCAGCAGTCGGGGTTTGGACGGCAAAAACAGGTCGGTGCGGTTCGAGACCCGTCCACAATCCTGACCCGCTGACTCTAGGCGGGCCAAACCCGGACCCATACCCGTCAATGCGCTGGGTTCCCTGGGTTTAGCTAGACCCATTCATTCCAATCTCCGGTTCTGCGTTTCGGGTTTCACATTCATGGTCGCATTCAGATACACTACTGTTAATCTTACAATATTGACATTGGTACGTCACTGTTCATTTTCGACATATTAGCCGCCTTGATGTTCAACACAAGCATACTCACACGCCCAACCACATCGTGAAAATGAGCGTCAACAGGGCATCAACAGAGCTTCACCAGAGCATCAACGATGATTGGTCTTGCAATCTGTTTTGCCTATAAAGGCAGCCAATAATTCGTTTACGACTGACTACAACCTATCGGAGGTGTGATTTCCCAGGACGCATGACCAAAAATCGTTGACACTCCATTGACACTCATCTTCAGGATTGGGCAGGGAGGGTAGTGCAATCTGTTTTGCCTATAAAGGCAGCCAATAATTCTTTTATGACTGACTACAACCTATCGTAGGTGTGATTTCCCAGGACGCATGACCAAAAATTGTTGACGCTCCTTTGACGCTCATCTTCACGATGGGGCAGGGAGGGTATTGCAATCTGTTTTGCCTAAAAAGGCAGCCAATCATTCTTGTATGACTGACTACAACCTATCGGAGGTGTGATTTCCCAGGACGCATGACCAAAAATCGTTGACGCTCTGTTGACGTCCATTTTGCCATGGCTGTATCTGCAATATGCAATCATTTAATTTGGCACAGTCCATCATTCACATTGTTTTGGCTGCCTTTCTGGCATTTTTGTTCACAATCTTCTTGATCACTACATCAGCAAAAAACATTTCCGTCCAGGCGGAATGGCTCCGTCAGAGAGGACGCGCGCCGCCAGAGCCGTCAGACCCACCCCGGTGGCAGACTACACCGTGCCCAGCGCCAAAATGATTCGTCGCGTTCCATATCGCCCTCCGATAGCAGTTTTGCCATTTCTTCTGGCTCTGTCGGTATCCTATTGTAAACGAACACTGTGGCGTTGTGGCCAACGGTGACCATACGTCGGAATGGGTTCATTCGGTACATCAGCAAAATGTAAATTGGTCCGGAAGCCACATGCAGGGTTCCGTAAGCACAAGGCATTTCATCTATCATATTCGTCTTTGTTACAGTCACAACATTCGCAACCTCATAATAGGGCAAGCATTATTTAAGTATCTCTATCTATATACATACGGTCAATCTGGCCACAGATGGTGGTTGAGCATAATCGGAGGAGCACCTGGAGCCGCCAATTGAGAGCACCGAGAGATGCACCACTTGGAGGCCGTTGTGGTGATACGACGGAGCTACACAGCAGTGAGCCCACCATCGTCATACCACCACACCTCTCGCGACATCCAAACAGAACTCGTGAGAAAGAACAGTTCTAGCTCGAGGAGCCTAGGAAGAAAGTGAGAAGACATGATACTACCCGGCCGTTGTCACGGCGCAAGAAGGTACGAAGGTACTTAGGAAATATAGAAGAAAGATACGGAAGGTGTGGAAGGAATTGTGTTACGGAAAGGCGGAGACGTTGGAAGACGCGGAGGAAGCGGCGAGATGGTGGCGGCATAATTTAGTATAGCTAAAGAAGTGAGTTGAGGTGTTGCGACGTCAGGAGAGGTGGCGTGGTTGTTACGATAAGGAATAATGGAGTGGTGTGTAAGA
>Ga0307512_10000448_pt1 | contig 60340 bp, 59 predicted proteins | sample 14_EM_MG_FD_200267 | JGI IMG/M metagenome (GOLD analysis project Ga0307512, IMG submission 200267) | Populus trichocarpa ectomycorrhiza microbial communities from riparian zone in the Pacific Northwest, United States - 14_EM | ecosystem: Host-associated > Plants > Roots > Unclassified | place... | reverse complement strand
GTCTGGCAGCCTACGTTATTCTGCAGGGCGGTTGGCTCTTCTCCAGGCCCACAACTTTGAGAGCCAACCGAATCGCGCTGCTTCACCCCTGTGTCCCAACTGTAGACCTCACTATACTATACCTGTATATTAGTTCCCATGTAATGACTGACATGGTACACCAGTTAGTACACGCGTACACATCATGATGACAATAGAGTTGTGATCGGACATCTGAGCTCAACACCCATGCCTGACACTACCTGTCCCCAGTGCAAGTCTGTCTCAGGCTATCTTCAGCACCAGCATCCTCCTTGGCACACCACGCTCCCCAACGTGATCCATGCATTCACATGCATACACTTTCTCATTAGGTGCACAATCCCTATGTTTGTGCACAACTTACAGTAATCCAAGCGGTAATCATCCCAAACAACAACATGTTTTCCGGCGTCATACTACTCAGCTGAGTACAAAAAATCTTAGTAGACAGCTGTCGTGAGAAGGGCACTGCAAACATAACTCCCCGCTCCCGTGGCCATGACAGGTGGCGTATAGTAACGATCTGCCAAAAAAAAAGACCAGAAAACAGAGGCAGCTACTAAAAGGGCCAACTCTTGTCTACCTGTCATCCGAGTCCCCAACTTGAGAGCAACCCATCGTCTCAAACGCCCTAGTTGCTAACTTGGACCCAGGGGGCATCCGGCCTAACTTCGCTGACAAAAAGGTAGCACCGTATGCCCCCAGACTCGGACTCCCTATCTCCGGCTTTGGCACACCACACGAATGGTGCTAACATGTCGCCCAACTTGCGCCCGCACGCAGAGACTTTCGGCCCCCCAACGCTCCGTGAGTTGGTGTGCGCAGCTATTTCAGTTCTCTGGCACGCACTGCAGCCAGAGCCTGGAGAAGAATTATACCCCCCTGTGGTGACAGGACTCCAGGAACGCCTGGAACCGCTCATTCAATTGCGGTGTGTATGGGGGGAAGGCAGCATCGCTGGAAGCACGGCCCAGCTCGGTGCATCGCTTACTGAGACAGGTGTGAGAGAAGAGGAAGAAAAGGAGTGGAAGTTGTTCACAGAGGTCCTGCGGGATGGCTATGTCCTCTGCCGGTAGGTGTTCCCTTGTTCCTTTTGCTACGATACGTCTTGTCAGAAGTACCAACGGAATGCTAACGCCTTCTTTAAAAAATTTTAATCTACAAGGCTTATGGATCAGTTGATGCCGAGATCGATTATATGGACCGACACAAATGACCGACACGAGCACGGCGTCCATTCGGATGTAAAACGATTCCGCATGTCGGCATTATGGCTCGCAGACGATCTCTTCCGGGACGGCGACCTTCTTTTTGCCACTCCGAAGTCACTCGCGCGCGTAGCAAAGACCATCATTGTTCTGGTACATTCGGTGAATCCAAACCTACACCCTATCTGCTCTGAACTCTTTCGGCGTCTCAGATCTCCCGAGGGACCCCACAAACCGTTCATACCGACCTGCGATCAGTCGATCTTCGACCAGGTGTTGACGCCCTCCAACCGGTCGACATCCGACCAGTCGCTGGTGCCCTCTAGCCAGTTGACCTCCAACCAGCCACCTGCCCGCTTCAATCAATCCTCCCAGAACCAGCCAACGTCAGACAAGTGGTTCTCAGACAAGTGGTCCTCAAATGTGTCCAACCAGTCACCACCTCCCAGCCAGCCACTGGTTTCGAGCCTATCGCCTCTCTCCGGCCTGTCGCTTCTCCCCTCTGGCAGACTGTCGTCCCTCTCCTGGCTCTCCAATCAGTCGCCCCTCTCCAACTTGTCGCCGCCCTTCCGCCGGCCTTTCAAACAGTCGCTACCTCCGAGTCCAAACTCCGAGTCGTCGCCGCCAGGGTACCCGTTGCCTCCAGGGTATCACTCGCCACCCGGGTACCAGTCACCTCTAGGGTACCAATCGCCGCCCAGGTACCAGTCTACCACGAGCCTGCCACCCACGAGCAAGTCCTCGAACAACTCGCTTTCAAGCCAGTCGCCCTCAAATCAGTCGACCTTGAACAGGTCCGACATCCAGAGCAACTTCCCCTATTCCAACAGAAACTCAAGCTACTGGCAGCTCGAAGACAACATAGTAGGAAATGAACGCGGCGATGCTGCATTTGACGAGTTTTGCATGACCCCAACTGTCTCGACCGAGATGATTTCACCTGTGCAGAACGAGCCACCAAGCGAGACGCTCACAGATGTGAATGCACTTGCCATTTATCTAATGGCTGCCGACAAAGTCAACAGATTCGTTGGCAACAACGGCCACCCAAATGCCAATGTCCGTATTGTACCCAGTCAACGTAAACATAGCTCTGAAGATTTGGTATATCCTCGAGCGCAAAGAACACCTCCTACGGAGTCGCTGGACGGTTTCGTTGACGAGCCCATCATGGCTCCAGCGTTCAAGGACGCGCCTCCCCGCAATTTGTACTCCAGCGGTGGGAACACGCGATATGAAGTCCCAGAGCGCGTCGTCCAGATGGAAACCAGTGACTCGCTTATTTCTAATCCGATACTACCGCCCCTGGTGGTTGGCCAGCCAATCACCTCACCGAGCCTTGATTTGCCCTCTTCCCGTCTACTGGACTCAGCCGATCAAACATGGTTCAACGAGCGCAGAACCGAAACCAATTCCGTCTTCAGTCGGGGTCTAAGCTACCGCTCGGGTAGGGCCAATGGTTCTGTGCCACCAGTGCTCTTGCCTCGCCAATCCCGGAGAGGTGACCTGGCAAGTACCCGACAGCGGCTGCCTCCGGAGTTGAACCATGTGTTTGGCTCTGCGTTGCACTTACGGCACCTTGAACGAATGGCCAACTTCCCGATTGCGTCGGGACAGCACGAGAGTACTGACTTGCCGCAGACGCTAGTCATAGAGGTGGCGGGAGGAGCGCGGAGGGAATATGTGGGTATTCAGTCTCAACTTCGTAGTTTTCCTTGTTGCGCAGGGTTCGCTGATTGAGGCTGCATTGTAGTAACTAAGCAATTTCGCTCAGCGCGGACAATCTGGATCCTATTTTCGAGCGTTCGACTTGAACACGAGCAGGACGGTTACTGTGAAGCGAATCGAGTTGAAGGGCTTGAAGAAGAAAGAAGTTGCGCGGCTCATGCTGGAGGTCGACATTCTCAAACAGCTGTCGCACCCAAGCATCATTAAGTACGAAGGCATGGTCAGGGATGAGAAGATGCTAAGTATTGTGTTTGAGTGAGTGCATCCCCCTTGCGCGCATTTCATTTGCTCGTCTTTGACGCACTGTTCGTTGTCATGTACAGGTACGCCGAGAATGGCTCGCTCGGACAGACGCTCAAAGCGTTCGGAAAGCTTGACGAGAAGCTGGTGGCAAGTTACGTGACTAAGATTCTAAGTGGGCTCGACTATATCCATCGTAATGGAGTTGTGCACTGCGACATCAGGGCAGACAACATCCTCACGACCGCGGACGGAAGAGTGAAGATCTCTGAATTTGGCAATTCATTCCGCCTTCGTGAGGTTGATCAAACGAGCCCCAGCGGCGGCGGCTCGCCCAATTGGATGGCGCCCGAGGTTATTCAAGTTGAATTCAGGGGTATCTCGACGAAATCTGACATATGGTCACTTGGGTGTACGGTCACCGAATTACTGACAGGGCAGCCGCCTTATGCGGATATCCAAAATGTCATGACAGGTATGGGACCTTTCTATATCCAATTCACTAGATTTAATCCATACTTCAGTGATGTTCCGGATACTTGAGGATGACCACCCCCCCATTCCAGGGTCCTCCGGTGATCCGCTCGTCGCATTTCTGAAAGAATGTTTCCATAAGGACCCCTCTCAGCGGCCGAGCGCAGAGAATCTACTTAGGCATGAGTGGTTCAAACAACACTTGAGCCTGGACAAGGTAAGACGAAATGAAGCTACCTGAATTAGACTCTTGTTGTGCGGCTTGATATATATGAACTCATCACAACAAATTTACAGGATCTCCCGCCAGATTATCGCTTATCTATCTGTGCCAACGTGTCCCCAAGCGCCTCTGGACTCCCACAGGCGAATCCCAACCTTATAGATATGTGTGGACATACAATTGTGAAGTCGACATTCAAGCAGCGTACGTTAAATCCCCTCCATCATTTTGTCTTTACCCATCACCGTGCGCCATCTAGCTGTCAACTGCCGAGTGTGCATGGAGCCCATGAAAAGAGGCGCAATCTTGTGCATTCAATGCAACCTCATAGCTCATTCCAAGTGCGTTGCTCGCCAGCCGCTGAAATCTCTCCTCCCCTTGAAGGGCCAGAACGTAGAACCTTGGGTCTGGGTTGGTTGAGGGAGTGAGGGGGGATTCTGAGTCCACTGCACCGCAGCGCGAAGCGCCCACACGGACGCAGCCTGCCGCCTGCTATTCGTACCTCTACCTCTACCACTCTCCTCGGGTAGTGGTGAGGGTCCGAGTCAGGCCCGGGTGACTGAGTGGGGGAATAAGATCACCGTAAGGTCGCGCACTGGGCCGATAGTTCATTCACACCAGAAGTTCCAGGGTTCTGTAGGGTAATAGAATTCTTTTGAATTAAATTTAGGTTGTTCAATCGAATATCTTTTTAGCTTAAACGACCCGGTGCTCGAAAAGAACCCGCGTGTCAACAGAACCTCCACTTACACAGTCTCAATGTTCAAGCTTCAAGCTTACAAATATTTCTCCCCCCGGTTCTAGACCTGTAGGCCGTAAATAATTTCTTGGTTGTCCGTATCCGGAGAATCGTAAACCATCATGATGCAGCTCTTTACGCCCGGTACTGCAGCTGCGGCTCGCACACACCAATGCTCAGTAGTGCCAGTGCATCTCTGTCTCCGATCTTAAACCAGAGCATCCGCCGTCCTGTTCATCCAACGCAGCCCACTGTTGGGGAGACAGACGACGCGGCACGGCCCTTTTTCACGTGCTAAGACGAAAGCAGTTACGAGTTTACTCGTTTTCATTCCCCAACATTTTCACTTGGAATACATAAAACACCTTATAATCAGTAGCGCAATCGTAGCTAGGACCTCAGTCCTTTATTCTTCGGGGGTGAGGTCCGTACTCTTTTACGATGCCATTGCGTCCTACGGCAACTAACCTGTATGATGTAGATCAGCGCTCCGCGCGCCACAACTCTCTTAACAGATTATGAGTCCTGCCTTTTAGGCAAAGCCCCCAACCAAACACGTCTGAGCGAATAGGATCCCACACCGATGAGCGGCCAGAACACATCCACTGGCGTGTCCTCGCAACAAAGCGGCAATGCCCCTTCCACAGGGGCCGTGACCAGAACGCCTTCTCGGGCCTCACAGAGTCAATACGAGATCCCTATGCTCGAAGACACTGAAGGTTACATGCACTGGCACTACTGCATGACTATGGTACTCGAGGAAAACGACCTTATGTCCGTCACCGACGGGACGCTCGCGAAGCCCAACGCGACGACCGATGCAGACGGGTATGCGGACTGGATATCGAGGGATCTTAAAGCACGCATCCAAATTGCCACCACATTGCGTAATGGGCCTCTCAACCTTATCTTACAAGCCAAATCCGCCAAGGAGTGTTGGGATAAGCTTGCAACCCGATACCAGGGCAGGGGGGGCCGACGCATCGCGTATCTCATGAGGAGTTTCTTCCGATCTTCCCTCACTGACGGGGAGCCAATGGAGCCTCAGATAGACAAACTCGTCGAGGTCAATCGAAATCTCGAGGCGATCAGCTGCGGGGTCAATGATGAGACCCTCGCGTACATCATCATCATGGCCCTCCCCGAATCACTGTCGACCCTGAAGACGATCTTGTTCAACAAGGATGACGCGACAGTCACCTCCGAGGTGATCATCGCTCAAATCTTAGCGGACGAGGAGCGACGGGTCCATGCGTCTGGCGGCACTGCGACAGCGTACTTTGCCAAGGCCAGAAAGAAGGGGTCAAACGGCAAAATCCGAGAGAAAGACAAAGACAAGAAGAAATGCTCTCACTGTAAAAAGAAGGGCCATGAAGCTTCGGAATGCCGAAAGAAAAAGAAGGACGAGGAAGAGAAGAATAACACGTCTAACGCACCAAAGGCGACTGGCTCTACGGGATCATCTGGATCATCCACCATAAGAGCCAATGTTGCATCCCTTCCGCAAAGTACGGCACACCGTTAAATCACGAGGCAGTGCGCACGGCCACCTCGGTGCTTTGAGAAGAGATGCTGCGATAGCGCGAGGGCCTGGGTGGACGAGAGTCGGAAGACGTTAAGGTGCGTATCCGAGTGCTCGGCCGATTGGAGCTAGTATGGACCCCTCGTGAAAATGACGTCTCTACGAATGGGAGAGCAACCCTGCTTAATGGATCCGAGGACGAGATTGCCATAGGCATCAGCATAATGGGAGAGGGTACCATGACAGCGGTTGTTCGCGAAGGCAGTGCGAGAGTGAGATGGCTACGTCCTCTGCCAGTAAGTATTTTGAACAAGCTCAGGCCGAGGTCCCACAAGCGGACGCGCACCCAGCTTTGGATGAGTCGCTCATTGGCGGGTTGCACAATCAGGTCGTGAGCTAATCTAATGTAAGAGCTGGGATCACGCGCGGAAGGAAATGTCCGCCCAGGGAAGTCGTACAGAGGGTGCAGACCGTGTACTGTAGTGATCACGGGGAGACTGTCCAGCCACGGTTACGGTTAGTGGAGGCCCCGCAGCTACTGTACCTCAGGCTATGATCGCCTCTCCTTGTACGCTTGTCAAGCATGTCAAGTCTGGATGACGGGTGTTTCCGGGCCAATGGCTTGGGCGAGAGTGCGGAATTTACCGGCCCAGTTCTGCCGCGCGGCGCTCTGTCTTGTCCCTCTCCTGCCAGCTAGTGTGCGAATGATTCGTATCCGCTATCAACCCCTTCCCCCAACTTGACCTTAAGTCGATTTATATCATCTGACCTCACGCTGAAACATAGATTACGGTGGCGTGGCCGACTAATATACATATTTGCCTAGGGCTGTGACTGCCAACTGTTTTGCGCCCAAGTACAAGCTTACTAGGACACTACCGTGACAGTAGTCTGGTCTTGGCCCGGTCCTGCCGCGTACAAGTAGTGGTCTCTGTTAGCTACAAGTCATCCCTCCCTAATCGACAAACTGTCGTCTTTCACCAGAGAAGCGCGACATCCCTCACGCTACGCGTTTGTCGCCAAAGTAGCCACGGCGTTGCCTCTGCTTCGATCTTCATTCTCAACTACCTGCCATCCTACTCATCTAGCTCCGTCCTGCAATCGTCTGCAGAGCGTAGTGTACTCCTCGCGCGTTCCATACCCTATCTCACCAAAACCATTTCCCTCATGCTTTCACTAATCCAACAGCAACAGGGCGTGGTGTCCCCGTCCTCCGTTCTGACATGTTACACGAAGGGTACCGCAACGTTTCTATCATATACGGGCCCTTCAAATCCAAGGAATCGCGAGGCAGTGCGTACGGCCACCTCAGTGCTCTGCAAGGAGATGCTACGGCCGACAGAAAGACCCAACCTCGGGTTATACGACTCGAAGGAAGTTGTAGTACGCTTGCAAGCACTTGCCGAACTTGAGCGAGAGTGGGGGGGAAACAACATCTCAGGGAGCGCAACCCAGAACGGTGCATTGAGGACTACGAGAACTACCCGTATTAGTGGTCCGGGGGAAGAGAACGAGCGGATGCTGTTCGCAGAAGCGCTGCGAGATGGCTATGTCCTTTGCCAGTGAGCGCCCTTGTATTCGGAGCCGACATATTTCCTTTTTTACTCTCGACAGACTTATGAACAAGATACGACCGGGATCAATTGTACGGATCGACCCACGGGAGGACGGCATGTTCCGCACGTCAAACGTGATAAAATTCCTCGAGTCCTGCTTTGCCAAGGGCTTCCCACCGGAAGATCTCTTCTTGCGAGATGATCTTATCCATGCGACACCAGATTCTCTTGCACGCGTGGCAAATACTATTATTGCTCTGGTCAAGTGGCCAAAAATGCCTGCACGTACCCACGACCCTCGTATGCGGGGAGGGGCCATCTTCAAGCCGCTTTCACTGCCACCGCCTTGCCGCTCAGAAACCGTCGTCTACCCTCGCGATTCAGTTCCCCAGGGCATGCAATCCATTGGGCCACCAGCACACGAGTCCAACACCAACCCGACGAGGAACCGGCCGCGTGTCCGCTCGAGCACCAAAAGTTCCACCATCAAGAATCAGTCCTCGATGAGAAACCATTCCACTGTCGGTGGAGGAACGAAGGAATCCTCGACGTCAAAAAGTGTCAGCGTCAACACCACGTACTCGAGCCTGCGTGATGCTAGCGTCAGGAATGAAAGTATCTCAGCGGACAGGCACAGAACCAACCCGTACGTGCCGCGCGTTGAGAGATCAGTCGGCTCCCCTGTTGTATCGGGAGGACGCGCTCACACCCCCAATCGTGGCGAGTCGCGATTGATGTTGGTCATGAAGGAGGGGAAGGGGTGGAACAAATTTGTGCGTTTCACCTTTATTTTATGGGTGGGCGGGTTGATTGATTGTGGTTTATTTAGCATCTCGGTAATCGTCTTGGGCATGGACCGCGTGCATCGGTGTATCGCGCAGTCAATTCACGCACAGCGCAGAACGTGGCGGTGAAACAAGTCAAGCTGGAGGACTTTAAAGAGGAAGAGATTGCGAAAATCATGCAAGAGGTGGACCTAGTTAAACGTCTGTCGCACCCGAACGTCATCAAGTTTGAAGGCGCGGAACGGGCCAAAAAGATTCTCGTCATTGTACTCGAGTGCGTGTCCTACCCTGCACCTCCCTATAACTTTTGCGTGGCTTTTGTTATTCATAAGCTCTGACTTATGCATCGTATTGGTTCAGGTATGCCGAATACGGTTCGCTCAAGCATATGCTAGATGAATTTGGCAAGTTAAGCGAGAGACGGGTAGCGTGCTATTTGGTAAAAGTTCTCGAAGGACTGCATTACCTCCACCAGAATAACATCGTGCACGGAAACCTCAAGGCGGCGAATATCCTCATGACGAAAAATGGGTACATAAAACTTGCCGATTTCGGTCTCTCGTTCTACCTGCATGAGATCGAGCACGGCGGAAACACCTGTACACCCAACTGGACAGCACCCGAAGTCATCGCGCTCAGGTGCACCTCGACAAGATCCGACGTTTGGTCGCTCGGGTGTACAGTCATCGAGTTGCTGACTGGGCAACCCCCCTACGGCGACATCAGCCATGCTACAACCGGTACGGATCCTCTCCTTCTCCCAATAAACCTGGTCTCCTGAGTAGTAAAATTTGATCCGTAGTGATGTTCCGCATAATTGAGGACAACGGCCCGCCGATTCCCATGGACTTTTCTGACACGCTGGTTTCATTTCTCAAAGAGTGTCTCCGCGGGGTTCCTGCGCAGCGACCGAGCGCAAAGAGACTGTCCCAGCACGGGTGGTTGCAGTGGGGCCTAGGCGAGGTAGGAGGAAGCCAAGCTATCAGTCTATAAGCTTGAGCCGCCCAAGTTCAGGACTAACCTATCCGTGCATTTGCAGGACCCACAGCCTCAAAATAGCAGCAGCATCCACCCACTCCAGATGATAAATAACAACCAGAAAAAGGATGACGTCATGCGACAAGCAACGACAGGCCCTGTCGACTCGTCCAACCCCGGTTCTGCGCCCCCGCCTAAGATGGTGCGGTGGCACCGAATTCTCCAGGTTTTAGGTCGTGCACAATCACAGAGTCAGAGCGAACCTAAAACTCCGCGCCCCGAACCTAATCGCCTTGATTCGCACCAGCATAATTACGTCAATGCAACCTTCAGCCAGCGTGGGTTCATATAGTACCCTGTTCTCATTACGTCCTTACTGAATATGGCGCGCCATCTAGCCGTCAGCTGTCGAGTGTGTGCGGAAACGTTGAAAAAGGGCGCAGTTATATGCTGCCGCTGTTGCCTGGTAGCCCATTCGAAATGCGCCACTCTCGCCCCACCTGGATGTCCACCCGGTTCTAGGAACACGTTACACCAGCCGTTGTCCATAGATGCTCCATGACCTCCGCAACCCCAAATCAAACGTGCTCCGGCATGAGCCTATCGTATGGATCCCTGACCACATAAAGTGAGTGATCAAGGCTAATTAAGCGCACCTTCCACATATCAGAAACTTGAAGGTCTGGATCTCGCAATGAGGAAGATTTCCTTTTGACCTCCGCAATCGGTGGCTAGTCCCAAAGAAATACTCGTGATGACCTCGCATATGATCCCTTCTTGGCCCTCAGCCCCTTTTATCACTGATCACCGAAAGTAGAACAAACCAATGGGGGAGCCCATGTGAGTACGCTTTTGAATAGAGGACTTACAGGGTACTCATATTACTTATCAGGTGAGAGGCATCACTGGAGTAGCCGCTTGTCTGATGTTGTCTATGGCGAGAGAGGGACTCTGCCACTCTGGTTGCTGCGCCCTACCACGGAGTCGCAAGCACATTCCGCAGCTGTGCATCTCGAGTAACAGTCTTTTCGGATATTGGCGGGTCAAGGGACCCGCAGCCGATCTGGCAGAGTGAGAACATTACAAGATCGCCAAGTACTCAGGCCGGTCATTCACACCGGAAGTGGCCGTAGAGTATGAAGTAATTCCCTGCAGTTATACTGTAATATTAATGTAAGGTGAGCGCGGCGGCTAACGGAACGGCGCTCCGCAATTGCATTGCCCCGATTGCCTCGTGGTCTTCGTCACATTGCCTACAGTCCGATTTCCTTTCATCATCTTATCTTGCCCCCTCCTTCAGATGTGTGCATACACTTACATTTAGATTCAATATACCTTTGTAGACTACAGCATGGTCGACATGGTCTCTTGTACATAACTAATCGGGTAGACTTCTCTAAAATATATTCCTCTTTCTGCTTCCCAGTGCTCAGCCTCTCTGTTCACTTCCCTTTGGCAAGAGAGGAATCCGTGTCTCGACATATAGTGGGAGCGTGTGTTCAAGCTCACAAATGTTATTTCGGGGTTCTACCAGGTCGTCAATCATGATGATTGTTTTGCTGGTTGTATTAGGTGTTGCTGAAAGGAGCTAAGCTGGCGTAAGCCTAGAGGTGAGTTCGAAAGGAAGGAAAAGATAAATGAAGGCCGCAATCCCGAAAGTACGGGAATGCGCGAAGGGAAGTCGTAACGGGCGTAGGAAAAGAATTTGAGGCGAGAGAGCGCGCGCGCGAGAGATTGGATGGTGAACGACAGCGCAGTAGCTCAGTTCGTCGTCAAATGGCAGGGCGAGGACGAAGCGCCCAATGAAAAAAAGAAGGGAAAAGTGGGCTCGATTCCCTGCCTTCGACGGGGCCAGGCGAGGGCTTTTAAATACGCGAGTCCAAGGCGATAGAGACAAGTATTCACGAGCCAGACGAGAAGGGGGAGAAGGAGAGAGGGTAAACGGGTGCGACTGTTGTCCTGCCAGCGACAGATCCGCGCGGCGACGATGGCAAAAATGTCGGTGTCCAAAATGAAGACAAACTACTGAATCGTAGTCAGGTGCGTGGCGGCGGGTGCATGGTCGACGAGGGCGAGGTGGAAGCGGTGACGTTCGACAGTGAGGAAACTGTAGAATGGGGGGTAGAAGATCTAAGACGAAAAGAAATATAAGGAAACGTACGAAGAAGCATGATCGGTCCTATGTTCACCAATAGTCCTCCCCAACGAGGTATGGCCCTGGCTGGCGAGGGGCCGTGCATGACGTGTGCGACGTGGAGCGACGGACTTTTTGAGGTGGCGCGCACTTGTGCCCTCGGTCGACGAGGCTCGGACGATCTGTGTATCTCCGGCCGTAAGGATTGGGGCGCGGCTACAGCGTCGATATGAGTCGGAAGGAGGATGCGAAGGGCGACGACGTCGCTTTGGATACGCGCGCTCCGAAGGACGAAGTCGAAGAGGGAGAGGGTCGGAAAAGTAGGAGTGATACCGTTTTCCAAGCAAAATTCTTTCTGAAAACCCCCATTTTTTTTAGCAAGAAAAGCACGAAAAGGCACGAAACGTACAAAAAAGAAAATACAGGTGCCATGCTCCAGACAGCTGACTAACAGTAGGCTTGTTACCTCTCGGGCGGGCCGAGTAGCATGGGAGGGATCACTGGAGTGGGTGGTCTGGTATTGTCAATTGTGAGGGTGGAGGGTGTTCTGGGTCCACTTCACCACGGCGTGAAGTCGCACACGCGTGCAAAGCTCGCGGAGCCGCGCATTTCTACCATACCATTCTTCAGAGGCATTGGGGGGATGGTGGAATTGGGGAGGCACGATCACTGAGTGATCACTGTAAGCTCGCCTAGGGCCATGAGGATTCGGCATGGTTGATTCGCACCTTATCCATCTCTCACATTTTGGCCCCGAAGAAGGCGAGAAGCGCTTGGCGGCTTCATCGTAGCCACACACGCCTGCGTATTACCGCGGCGGAGGGAAGGAGGATTACGGGTAGAAGGGGAGACCAAGGATGGCCAGCACAGATTAGCACCGCCAATTTGACGCACACTGACATGCCGTTCACAAGCAGCCAGTTCACCATGCGATCCTACATATATGCTTCCCCAACCGATCAGGCTGTACCCACAGCCTTTGTGCGTACTCACATTCAGCGCTTTTCGGGTGGTATTTTTTTCTTTTTTCGAAAAAACGGTTTCGTATGGCCTACAGCAATTCTGTCAAGGAAATCTCCACTTGTAGGAAATTCCACTGATCCTCGGCATTACAAATATTCGCGCTGTAAGATAAATTGTAATAATAATAATAATATCGTTTTTTGTTGTCGCAAAACCCGCGGGTTTCTCTGCATGCTGCCACTATGTTGCCTCACAAAACATCGATGTTCAGGAATACGCGCCGTAGATCGATTTCATGTCCTATTCAGGTTCGCAATCTCGGTCCCAGACTCCCAGCCTCGGTCACCTGAATCGCCCTTGCACTTAAATAGAAAGCAACATCACCACGCCTGCAACCTAGGACAGGCCAAATCATCAAACGTGGAAAACGCACCTTTTGCCTACAGCCCTTCTGATATAAAGCCAGCCCGTCTATATCCCTCCAGGAAAGATAGGAATTCCCTAGCATCTGCTAGTGGTGCCTTGCACGACCATCACTCAGCTCCCCGTGCCCCCAATCTCAACTCTATCTGCCCACCGTCCTGCTCGTTCAACGCAAACCCGCATTTTCCGCGAAGCACCGCTCACCCTTACACGTACTCCATCTTTGCCCTCATCTAGCCATACCGTCATGTCAGTGATCTCGCCGACCAACCTGCATGAACAGGTACTCTTCCCGTCCACCTCTCTGATGCCCAGTTCGGCTATGTTGCCCTCATCTACGGGCGTTTCAAACCCCAAACATTACGAGGCGGTGCGCACAGCCACTTCGATGCTTTGCAAGGAGATGCTGCAACACCAAACCGGCCTCAAAAAACGCGAGTTGGAGGTAGTTAGAGTGCGTATGCGAGCGCTCCGCCGATTGGAGATTGTGTGGGGGCAAGACGACTCGGAGGCCTCTATCAATGGAAGCACCACTTCGTTTGGTGCACCCGGGAATGCAACAGGCCTAGGCGCCAGTATCGTAGGAGAAGAGAGGGCGCAGCGATTGTTCGCGAAGGCACTGCAAGACGGGTACATCCTGTGCCAGTAGGTTTTGGCTTCCTTCCTCTGGCCTCTGAGTCGGTGGACGATGGTGCTAACACACGCTTCAACGAGACTTTTGAACAAGTTTTGGCCTGGATCGATCACACAGATCGGCCCGTGCGAGGATGGCGTACTTCGTAGATCGAACGTGACGAAGTTCCTTGACACGTGTTCCGCCAACGGGCTCCCACCAGAGGACCTGTTCCTGCCTGATGATCTCATGGAGGGCACTTCCCACGGCCTCGCGCGCGTGGCAGGGACTATCATTGCCTTGATCAAGTGGGCAGAGACATCCGCGCCATCACGCTCCCATCCCTTCCCTGACGGAGACAATGTCAATCCCGAAACGCCACCTTCCTTGCGCAAACGCCCACGGATTAAGACCGGTGCGATAGACCCACTCCTTGCCCGGCCCTTGGGGTCTACACGTGTGGCTGTCGGTGAGCCACCATCCCTCGGTCCGCCGCTCTCTCCCAGGCGTCCACCGACATTCGATCTCTCATCAGATACAACTGGCGCTGAAGTCTCACCGCAGTCCCCGCAGTCCACTTCACCCTTGACAAGGAACCAATCCATGTCTCCCTCGAAAAAGAGCAAGTCTGAAAAGGAATTATTCTCAACGACCCAATCTACGACACCCTCGACGAAGCTTGTCTCTCCCTCAACAAAGGATATCTACCCTCTGGCCATGAATCAATCTACAACAAATGAACCTCGTACTAATCAATCCAGATTTTCAACGGGGAGTAAGCTCTCTCAGTTGACAAATAATCAATCCGGAGAAACCTCACCAGGGAGTATTCTCCATCCCCCAATGAGAATTCGATTACTCTCTCTCCCAACAAGGACTCGATCGCTCTCCGAGTCAGGCTTTCCCCCATCGAGAACTCGATTGCTGTCTCTTCCAACAAGGCCTCGATTACCCTCTTTCCCGACGAGGACTCGAACGCCCTCTTCCCCAACAAGGGCTCGATTACAATCTCTCCCAACAAGGACCCGATTACTCTCTCTCCAAACAAGGATTCGATTGCTCTCTCACCCGATAAGGACTCGATTCCTCGTTCCCCCATGTCGACGCGTAAATACTTCAAACGATGAGATCTGTCCCCCCACGAAAAATACATCAATCACCCCCGCGTCGGAGAAGCAGTGTGACATTGCCACACCGGGGCCAGGAGAATCTCTCGCCCTGCGAAAGAATGGCGCATCTGACCACCTTGACACCCGTGAGCATGCCTCTGTGGGTGCCACCTTCGGCAAGTCCAAGTTCTCTTCCTGGTCTTAGTGCGTCCTTACTGACTATGGCGCTCTATCTAGCACTCGGCCGTCAGATGTCCGAGTCGAGTATTCGTGAAGGTGATGGAAGGGGCGCAGTCTTTGCCTTTTTTATTGTTCTTTCTCTCTGTCTTTATTTTGTTCTTTACGTCCATTAACGTGCGTCTCGGGATGCTAGACCTCACCGCATGTAGCACTTCATGTGGATATACTGCCCGTTATGTTCTACGTCTACTCTCATAGCTGCGTGGCGGCCATTGTTCTGTATTACAGGGTATTTGGCGCAGGGAGCGATGTGCGCGCAGTCGGATATAAAAGGGTGGTTGGGGTGTCGGAATTAGGGGAGTGTTCGACGGTTGATTCTGGGCGAATGCCAGTGGCCGGCCAGGGTGAGAGCCCGAAGCAACCGCCCGCAGGGAGTGATGGCACCACAGCAGTACGGTGTCGGCGGTATTTTATTATTAGCCCAGCTCTGCTGCGCTTTCATATTAGGTACCTTCTTATCCGTGAACCGTCTGCATCCTCAGTCAACTACCCTTTAAAGTTCGAACTTGCCTTGTACTACGGTACTAGTAAGTTACGAACTTACTGGACTCCGGGAAGCAGACTCAAAACAATCATGATATCCGCCCTCTCCAGATGGTGAATAACAACCACGAAAAGGACGACTCGGTGCGACATGCAACAACAGGGCCCTACCTTGTCGACGCATTAACCTTTCATCCTGCACACCCGCCGTAGATAGCGTGGTGGCATCGAATTCGCTAACTTTATGCTACGATGTACCAGCGCAGCCCCAGAGCAAATCTCAAACTCCGCGCGTCGACGCTAATTCCATTAGGTGCACGAGCATGACTTTGTGAGTACGGCATTCAGCATGCGTGGATTCGTTCCTCGTTCGCAAAACCTCAGGCCTCAGTTACAGTGATATCGCGTTGCATTTAGTCGTCAAATGTTGGTGGCGCGTGGAGCCTTTGAGAAGGGAGCAATCTAAACCAGTGTTATGATTATCACTTCGGTTCAGTGGCTCACTCGAAATGCGTCTCTTGTCTCACCAGGATATCCACCCCGTTATAGGAACGGGTTATACCCGCGGACGTCCGTCTGTTCCTCCTCTTTCCCTCCGCGGTCTCAAATCAAACTGGCTCCGACATGGAATCATCGAATGGATTCCAGGCCACGCAACTTGGTAGCAAATTTTACAAGATGGGATAATCGAGCGCACGTCGTGTCCACCAGAAACTTGAAGGTCCGGCTCTGGAAATAAGACAGACTTCCTTACATCTGCAGTTGTAGCCAATCCAAGCGAGACCCCGTTGTAGCCTCCCACGTCTCGGTGCGCCTTCTGTCAGTGAAGAGGGTGCTTGTTCAAGTAGGGGACCTACTCGCGCGGCAGTCTTGGGACGAGTTCCTCGCGTACTAACTTTAAGGTACACGATAACTCCCTTATGATCAGTAGGAGTGGCACCGTTGGAGTGGGCATTGATTTAGTGTTGTTCTGGGTCTACTGCATGCCAGTGCAGTTTCGCACACACGTGTACAGCTGGCAATTCGCGGGGCTGTGCATGCAGGGTGAGACCACCCAGCGCCACGAGGTTTGTGCATGGTTGTTGTTGGAGACACCACGGAAGTTTCCGTAGGAGTTCAAATACCCATGATTTACGCGAATCCCTTAAGACGGTCTTCTGCATCTTACACAAACCGTTGCACAGGAATGTATACTAATAGATCGAAATTTGGGCCCCATCCAGGACAGGCCATCTTCATAACAGTATCGGCTCCAGCTTGTGTCAAATCGTTCTTTCGCTTTCAATGACAGGTACGATCACTCTTGCTGTTTATGACACAGTGAAATCAACGTGGAAAACGCACCCCGACTTAACCACGGCCTGGTCTTCCATAAATTAGCCCTGTCCGTTTCCCACTTGACCGGACCTGGCTTCTCTATCTCCCGCTACTGCGACCCCGCGCGACTATCACCCACCAGCATTCTCAGAGCCCAATCTTAACTCTAACTATCTACAACCCCCCTGCTAGTCCTAAATCCTTCATTTCCCCCAGGGCACATCGCGCCTTTACATTACTCCACCTTCAACCCTACGCAACCATCCCCTTATGCTCCCGTGGACGAATCCGCATGAACATGCACCCTTCCCGACTAACCCCCTGGTGCACCGTACAACCGTGTCGCGCTCATCTACTGGCCCCTCAAACTCCATGAATTACGAGGCCGTGCGCACAGCCACTTCGGTGCTCTGCGAAGAGATGCTCCGACAGCGAAAAAGTCTCGATGCGCGCGAGGCGGAGGAGGTTAGATTGCGCATGCGAGGGCTCGGACGTCTAGAGCTTGTGTGGAGAGGAAACGACGTCCCTATGAATGGGAGCGTGATCTCACTTGGTACGTCGGGGACAGAAATGGGCGCAGGCACCAGTATGGTAGGGGAAGAGAGGGTGCAGCGATTGTTCGCGAAGGCACTGCGAGACGGCTACGTCCTCTGCCAGTACGTTTTTTCATTCGGTCTTTGGCCATCGTGTATGATGGATTGGTATGCTAACACACGTTTAATGATTTCATGAGACTCTTGAACAAGTTCCGGCCAGGATCGATCTCACAGATTGACCCGCGCGAGGACGGCATCCTTCGTAGATCGAACGTGATGAAGTTTCTTGCGTCGTGTTCTGCCAACGGGCTCCCGCAGGAGGATATCTTCCTGCCCAACGACCTTGTAGAAGGCACATCGCATAGCCTTGCACGGGTGGCAAGGACTGCCATTGCCTTGGTCAAGTGGGCAGAAGTGTCCACGCCAACGTACCCCCATTCCTCAACAGACGGTGGCAATATCAATCCCGAAAACCTACCCCCCTTCCGTCCGCTGCGTTTACCCCCAAAGCGCCCACGTGTTATTATTGACTCAGGAGGCCCAACCCTTGAGCCGCACCTCGCGGGGTCCGCACATGCGGCCACGCGCGAGTCACCTCCTCGCCGCCCCCCACGATCGCCCAGGCGTCCGCCGCCTAACAGCTTACCGGAAACGGCTGGCGCCGGGGACCCACCGCACATGCCGTCTGCAGGTGGTGCTATCGCCAACTCGAGGAGGGACCAGCCCATCTCATCTTCAGGAAAGAGCCGGACCACCTCATCCTCGACAAAGAATCAGGCCACAAAGGAATCATCCACAACGAATCAATCCATGGCGCCCTCAACGAAGAGTCCTCCTCCCTCAACAATGGAGATCTACCCTTCGATCATGAATCGATCTCCAACAAATCAGTCCCTATCGAATCAATCCAGGGTCTCACTAGGAAGTGTACACTCTCACCGGACAAATGATCAATCCAAAATTTCACTAAGGGGCATATCTTCACACGAGACAAACAATCAATCCAGAGTTTCGTTGGGGAGCATGCTTTCTCAGTGGAAAAATGATCAACCGATGGTTTCAGCGGGCAATATACTCTCTCATTGGACAAATAACCAACCCAGTATCCCTTCGCCAGGGACTATACTCTCTCGCTCGAGAAGGACTTCATTCACAGCTCCCCCTCGGAAGGGCGTCACTCGCTCCGCCAAGGATATCTCCCCCCCACGGAAAACTTTGTCAATTCCACCCTCGTCGGATTCCATCGCCCCACCGGGAATAAAAAGATCCCTCTCGCAGCAACAAAATGGCGCGGCGCGGCGTCCAATAGTGAATTTAGACATTGTCAATGGATTTGTCCCCGAGTCTGCGCATCCCCCGCGGATGACGTGGTGGTATCGAGTTCGCCAAATTTTCGCTCGTCTACTGGGACAACCACGTCACCAGGGACCCCTCCATTCTAACCTTGGTCACCTTCGCACGCGCAGGCATGTCTTTGTAGACGCGGCCGTCAACAAGTGTATGTCATCTCCCCGCTCTGAGTCCATCCTGGCTGACTACTGCGCTCTATTCAGCATTCAGTTGTCGAGTGTGCGTGAAACCTATGAAAAAGAAAAAGGGTGCGGTCCTATGCTCCCGCTGCTACCTCGTAGCCCACTCGAAATGCGTTGCTCGAGTGCCGCCGGGGTGCGGTCTCTGATCGTCGCTACCCCGGGTTACACTGTTTGAGACTCTACGCCATATTTATCAACCTCAGGCTCTCAAACTTCCCAGATCCACGGTACCCCAGCGCGAGCTCGTCGAGTAGCCCTCCTAAATGAGTCGGTTAATAGCTAAAGTAAACACGATATAATCAAGACTGCTTCGCGTTGATCGGAATTTCGGCCTAATACTCGCGCGACGGGAAGAGACGGCGCGATGCACTGTCCCCTGCGAATCCTGGACGCGCCCGAATGTGTCTTCTTTCTTCTTTCGCACAGGGGCGCGCCAGGAGGCGGGTAGCCCCTGTCTCAGTTGCTGTGCGCGCTCGAGGGTCGCTACCGCCTCCTCCACCTAACCCCCTGTTGCCTTTCTTCCTATCTTCCTTCCTAACTTACCCGCCATCAGCCATCATGATCTGACAATCCTTTTTGGGTCACGAAACGAAATGATGGTCACTTGCTACCTTCACTGGGGCGACACAACGGACCGTGGATGGCGAGGATATGATGTCGAAGACACCGTGAAAGTTGGAAGGAGAAATGACACGTTTCTATGTCTAAAAGGTACTTTAGCAACGGTGGATAATGAGCGTCTACGATAAACTTGAAAAGGATAATATATTTTTACAGTTTTTTGTAGAACACTTTCATTTTCGGGAGATACCGAGCGGATGATAAATCGCCCCTTGAAATCTCAGCCATAGGCCCAAGCCCTGACAAGCCTGAGTCGGTCGATAAATATTGTAGCACTATAGCACAGTACTGCTGAATCCACAGGGCCTGTCCCTATTATAATACCCTCGACAACTAATGCACGCAACTCCTTCCCTAGTCCTACGGCGACCCCGGCTATACAAACTTCATCCGATGGGTCGTGCGTAACGGTGACGTCAGTTTTAGTAGGCCGTTTCAATATTATGTTAACCCGTTGCACTTCCAGAGCGCCCCCACTTCTTCGTTCGATAAACCATGCCAGTCGAGCTCAAGGGAAGCTGCCATTGCGGAGCAGTGGCTTTCACTGTCCAGTCGAGCACGCCGGTGCCATATCAGCTCTGCCTGTGTTCCATCTGCCGAAAGGTGGGCGGTGTTGGTGGATCGATCAACCTCGGAGCGCACGCACACACACTCCAGATAACCAAGGGGAAAGAAGACATCTCGTAAGAACGACGTTCTGCTCTCTTCTGGCATGGCTAATGGCCTTTATGTCCTCTTTTTCTCCTCGTATGTGTACGTGGTTGTGGGGGACAGGATATACAAAGCCGTGTTGAACCGGGGCACGCCGGAGGAAACGCGGGCGTTGTCGGAGCGGCACTTTTGTTCGAAATGTTCGGCGATGCTCTGGCTATGGGACGAGACCTGGTGTGTCACACTTCCCTTGACATTGAACGATAGTTTTGATTCATATAGGCCGGAGTACCTGCACCCTTTCGCGTCTGCGATCGACGAGCCGGATCTGAAAGTGCCCGAAGAGATGGTGCGTGTCAATCGAAATCGGGAATTACATGTGGTTGACGCGAGAACGGAACCTATTTGTGTAGACGGTGCTCATGACGGGATCGGCACCGGCATATGTGCGCCTGCCTGACGGCAAGAAGAAGCTATTCAAGGAGTATCCAAAGGCATCACTGGAAGAGTGGCATAAGAAGCACAACGAATATGTTGAGTAGACGACTCGATCTGAGAGATGTGAGACGTAGTATGAAAGATACTAGTTATGTAAGATAGAACGGGGTATCCTGATCCCATTAGACACAGTGTAATCTACCCCACAACGTGCATGTGCACGAGACCTCGTCATAAGACCAATAAATCGGGGTATGCCACTGCAGAATTGTAGAATGCGGAGTCACGTTTCCGGGGGACGCCATCTGTGGCGTGCGGGTGCTTCTTCGGATGTAGCACGGCCGGGCGGTAAGGAAAAGGACGGCTGACCTGTGAGGCATTCGGCGAGACTTTGAGCAGGGCTACGTGCCCGCAGAGGGAAGATTGGCCGAGGATGAGTGGGTGCGGAGGAAGGGCGTGATCAGCTGTGAGCGAGCGTGTCAACGAAGAGCAAACTCGGAAGGTTGGGTATTGAACCGACCGCGGCGAGGTCATCTTTACAGATATCAGACCGTGGCAAACAACCACAGGTTGGCATTCTCATCATCCCGAAGCCGAACAGACTGGGTACAAGGGTGAAGATTTTACGAATCTTAGCCGACGGAGAGGTTCCCAAAGCAGAAACAGGGACTTGCCATACAAATCATTGTAAGGCTCATCAAGTTGAGTTTTGAGGACAGATCACGCGAGGAAGGGGAGGGGAAAAGAGGTAGGAATGGGGAGTTATGGAGAGAGGTCCACCGCGCGTTGAGCAAGGCATTGAGGTCACGACCTAGGTCACGTCGAGTTGTCTTGGATGAGGTGGTCGGCGAGGGTACGACGGTTGTAACAGGCAGGGGGGCGAGACAGGCAGGCATGGACGACGATAGGTTGGCTTGGAGAAGCTGGAGGACTCGGACAGTGACGAGGTAGGCAGGTGGGCGGCCTAACCAGAGGTATGATGACTTGTATGTCAACAGGATGCCCCCTCTGCAATGACGCCACTGAGTTATGCAGAATAAGTTGTGCTAGTTTTAGATGGGTAGCGTGGCCGAGTGGTCTAAGGCGCTGGATTTAAGTACGTTTACTTGACTCCCAGTGGGGAAAACCCGCGCGAGTTCGAACCTCGCCGCTACCACTTATTATTTCGCTTCTTTTTCACTGTGCCCACAACGTGCTGAATGAAGCCTATTGCCATAAGCTAAATCGGTAGTGAGGAATAATTTAATTGGCTCTTGGGGTCTGACTCCTCGAAAGTAAGTTAGAAAGGGCCACTTCGTCGCCTCAGGTTGAATTCCACTCAGCGCCACTCCCAACTTTCTTGATCACCTGTTGTTAGGTTTTTGACAGCTCACCGAGTTGACCAAAGTCCGGCCACCCTACTAGTACCTCCCTCCCAAGTACGGAGAAATAGGAGATCCATCCCCTCAACATCCTTCGCGTGTTCTATTGAATTGGGTACCACTGCGTCACTCGCCTCGCTTCCGCCACTGCCCATCCATCATCATCGGTTGCACTACAGTAGCTAATCGCGGAGCATCTACAAAATGACAGACTGCCCCGGTCGCAGTCATGCGCACAGACAAGTACTCTCACAGCGCACTGGGTCCGCTTGGCTCACGACGCTCTTGATTGCCTACGCCATCCGTCTCCATCCGTCTCTCCCTTCTTTGGCCCACAACTTGATGTTTTAATTTGTATTGCTTTCCACGACGAGATAGCACACAAGCAGCTGGAAAATCACGACTTGGCCATGATGCTCGAGGGGCCAAAGCGCATCTGTGGTTCCGAGTGAGGGCAGCCGCGGACGTCCCTCTACGCCATGCTAACGACGCGCGAGATGCTGTGGGTGCTCTCACCCTCGGTAAATTATTAGCGCGAGGTCGTGCCGAGTATGAATTATGTTCTACTTCGGGTGTGTGGCTTCAGGGCATGTGGTATTTTGGAAGTGAGGCTTTGTGTTTGCTGAGTTTCGTGCTTATTTCTCTCTTCCTGTGTCGGGAGTGGTCGTTTGATTGTCAAGGTCGCGGCACATAGGTCTCTCGTCTAAGTACAGTAGGGCCAAGTACATGCGCCACCGTACTTCGGGATGTGCTGTCAAGCTGGGAATAACCACCTTCCGGAGTTGTTGCGGGTTGCCAGCATCGCGCGAAGTCCTGTCAAGTTCATCCACATGAACGCGCTTTGTATTCTGTGGGGGAATCCGTATAAAACATGTACAAACCATAATATAAATAAATTCGGCCTCAATGTTACCATGATGGCCAAGAGTCGATATTATTTCGCGGCGGTTTTCACGCTACAATACCGCTTCACCAAGCCGTCATCACAACTTCTCTCAATTGTCATTCCACATCGTCTGGATACTCTAGTTCTCTGTTGATCCCAACTATTTGGTTCCAATTCCTCGAACAGACGCGTCGGCATAATGGCATTGTGGGATCATGCAACTTTTCTTTGCTACACAAGCATTATCCCTGTTTCCTGTCGCGTTACTCGCGTCTCATTCGATCCCTTTCATGTCTTTCTCCCCTTCTCGCCAACATGCTTAAGCCACCTTTTAAACGTGTGTTACTTCCTAACGAGAGTCGTCCATCTACTTGACATGACTCGCACCTGCCCGCAGCATTGGTCTTGGCGAGCCATATAGTATAATAACTGAATGACAACCCCACGGACTTCGCGCATGATTGAGCGTTGTTCTCTCTGCTTCCCCACACCAACTATCATTAGACACAGCGTCAGATAGCCCTATACGATCCCTCATCCAAAGGCCATTCAATCTAAAACGAATTTAATATGAGCCTCAATCATTCAAATTACTGGACTCAGACAAACACCGATCCGCTTACCTACAGTACTTCCACCTCACCGATACCCCTAGCGTGAGCCCGTGACAGTCAACCACCGCTATTGACCGCCGCATGATCACCCACACCCGCCGCGAGCCGAGCCGGAGAGTAATTCGTCTCATTTGTTTTGGTCCTCTTGGATTGGCGTGTCGGTGAGTCACTGTCGAGAGGTAAACAGAATTAACAGCGCACGGGATAGAGAGGGGAGACGAAAAGAATTTGTACCACTGGCGCTTCAACCCCCTAGTCCCGTCACACGCCGATAATAGTTGTGCAACAACTCGGTCTCCTCTTCGTAATGCTAACGCATATGCAGTACGGCCTTCGATGTCCCGTACATGGATATCTGCGCCTCGTTCAAGAAGAAGCCTTACGACCTCGGGCTTGCCGTGCCATGATCCAAGTTGCAGTGGAGACAAGAGGTCCTGGTCTTGTGTGTTGATATCAGCTCCATGATCAAGCAACAACTCCGCGATGTCGCGATGTCCCAAATGGGATGCAATATGCAAGGGGGTCCAGCCAAACTTGTTTGAGGAATTCACTTCTGCGCCGTACTCGATCAATAATTTTACTACCTCCAGTTTTCCCTTCTCGGACGCCAGATACAATGCAGTTTCGTGCGTTGCATCCCGTTCATTGACATCCGTACCCTTGCTAAGTAATGATCGCACGGCCTCGATATTCCCCTCCGCGGAATTGAGACGTAACGAAGGATTCCGGAGACCCCCGGGGATATCGGTAGTTTCGGCAACCCCGAAAGACGCCAATGCAGCGTCGGGAACCTGGTTGTGTGGGATTTCATCCAGTGGTGTCACCGTGACGTCCATTCCATCCAAAAAGCTCGTGACTCCTGTGTGATTTGCTAAGTACCTCGCGACTTGGCGGTTCCCGCTGACAATTGCCACGTCTAAGGCGGTCTGATTTTGGCCATTTCGCGCGTCAACATCTGCGCCTGACTCAAGTAACAGTTTCAATATGTCAAGATGCCTGTGATGTGCTGCTGTGTGCAATGGAGCGGAACCATTGATTTCTTGAGAGTTGGGATTTGAACCAAATTTGATAAGCAAGCGCACAATTTCAAGTCGCCCATTTGCTGTCGCCTGATGTAAGGATGTCTGCTGGTTCTTGTTCCTTCTGTCAACGTCCGCGTGGCATTCTATGAGCAATGCCACAACGCCGAGATGCCCGTTGGTCGATGCAAGATGTAAAGGAGTTGAGAGATTGGTGCTTTGAGCATCGACAGCCGCGCCATTCTGGACCAAATACCGTAACACATCCGGGTAACCAAAACATGACGCGAACATCAACGAAGTCCAGCCATCTTGATCACAGGAGTCCACCACAGCACCGCTCTGGACTAACAGGCGTACGGTATCGAGGTGACCATTTTCGGAAGCAAATATCAAAGGAGTCCAACAATCTTCATCGCGGGAGTTCACAGCTGCGCCGCACTGAATCAACAACCGCACGGGTTCCAGGTGGCCCTGTTGCGAAGCAGACATCAGTGGAGTCCAACCTTTATTGTCTGGGGTATCCACAGCTGCGCCGCTCTGGATCAACAACCGCGCGATTTCCAGGTGGCCCTGACACGAAGCAGACATCAGTGGAGTCCAGCCTTTATCGTCTGGGGTATCCACGGCTGCGCCGCTCTGGATCAGCAACCGCGCGATTTCCAGGTGGCCCTGATACGAAGCAGACTTCAGTGGTGTCCAGCCTATATTGTCTGGGGTATCCACGGCTGCGCCGCTCTGGATCAACAACCGTGCGATTTCGAGGTGGCCCTGTTTCGAAGCGGACTTCAGTGGAGTCCGCCCTTTATTGTCTGGGGTATCCACAGCTGCGCCGTGATGTAGCAGTACCTGCGCGATCTCGAGTTCCCTTTCATGAGCTGCGATATGTAATGGTGTCTCTCCCGAGTCGCAATCTGGCAGGTTGACATCTGCATGGTTTTCGAGTAGAAACTCAACGGTGTCACAACGACCGTTTTCTATTGCTCGATACAATGGAGTTTTGGTGATTGCATCTATGACATTGACGTCCGCACCGTGCTCAACGAGCAACAGGGCAATCTCCACATTCTTCTTCACAAGCGCAGCATTCACCGCCGAACCGTGGTTTCCCCCTTTCGCATTAATGTCACCAGGATTTTTCGCGATGAGATGTTCGACAAGGTTATGGAATCCACAAAGCGCCGCATAATACAAGGGATCAGCCTCTGGTCGTGGTGGATGATCCTCGAACATGTGTTGCCGGAAAGGATAGTCAATGTCGTATATCCAAATCCAGGTTGCAAATGATGGGTTGTCGAGATCAAACAGAAGTTCCATCGCGTCCTGGATCCTCGATGATACATTCTCGAATCGGCCATGATCCACCCAGTGCTGAGCAGCATACTGGGCAAATGGATACTTCTTGATGCTATTTTTGTCGACAGGGTTGCTAAGTTGAAGAAGGACAGTGAGGGAAGCCTGCACAAGTATACCATGTGCAGAAAGCGGGTCAACATGGAAATCGGAAAGGTCTTCTGTTGAGGTAGCTAGTCGGTCCGATGTCAAGAATTCCTTGACAGAAAAATGGGAAAATTGAACAACTGGACACCCGTCCACATTGACCATGGCAATAAGACTGGAACATGCAGAAAGCACAGCCTCTTGTGCGTCGTCCAACGTCCAATCCACGTGATATCGGGGGAGCTGTCCGCTGTCGAAGCGAATCGCAAGAAGTTCTGCAAGTTCGTCGACATGAAGTGGGCGGATGGCAACCGTGAGGCACTGGAACAACCGGTGGGCAAATTCTCGTTTCTCCTTCTCGATCCCGAGTAAAGTCCGTTCATAGGTTTCGTCCAACGACTTGGGCAAGTCATTCAGAGCATGACAAATAAATGTTGGGAGACAACGACGCAATGTTTCCAGTTGACAATAAACCCATCTAAACCTGCATATTCAGCGAGTCAGCGTCAGGAAGCATTTCAAGAAATTGCCATGGTAATCGCTCACATTCCATCTGCCTTTGCCGATAGCGTGTCGATAACCAGTTGCTTATCATCGGGCCTCCATCTCCGCATCCTCCAGTCCGAATGGACGACGTTGCTGATGTAATCAAGGATATCTTGCCTTTGTCCATTTTCGTCGTGGAGGGACATACGGAATGACGTGAGAGGTTCCAGAAAGGTTCGGATGTCGATCTCTGGTCGACTTGTAGCACAGACGCGTAGATTTGGAAGTTTCAGACCAATGATCTCCTCCATGAATTTCAGGACTTTTTCCCGAGCAGTCGGAAATCCAGATGTATTGGGGCACTCATCTATCCCGTCCAGAATAATATACCTCATCGGTGCGTCAGGCAGGATGAGAATTTGCTTCAGACATTCAGTGAGTGCTTCATCGTCAGGTTGCTGCGATCCAGCATTGTTCTCCGAATACAGGTCAGAAAGAATACGGTAACAGGGGTCGGATTTGGCACAGAACTGGGAAAGAAGGGAAGTCAGGAGGCCTCGGATGCCTTGCTTCGCAATGTCTTTAAAGTCAAAGTAGTAGTAGCCCATCAGAGCCAGTCCGCGATCGCATTTTGTCTTGATTTCGTTAATAATGCTCGAGCTAGTTGGTAGTATAAATACACTCAGAAAATGCGACTTGTTTAAGTGACACATACCAAAGGACGCTCTTTCCGGATCCCGCTACAAGTCCGGATGCCAGGTGGACATTAGGAGGAATGACTGGTGGGAGAAAGGAGAAAGGCGTACGCTTCCCGTGGATCCATAACAGTGATCCTGTTGTTTTCCATCCCTCGAGGGTGACGCCTCGGGTGAACCATTCCGCGGTGCCATCATGATGAGAATCGCGAGCAATATTGTGATTTTTCGACGGGTCTGGAGGGGAGAGCCAACTCCGGATATCCCTCTGCAACTGGTCACCTATCGCCATGCTCAGCCCCAACCCCAGCAACCACTGGTAAGAGTGGTAGTAAACACTGACGTTTCATCTTGTTCATCTCATTTGTCATATTTTGCATTGTTACTAGAAGCCGTTGTCAGTCTCACAGCTACCGATCGTAAGACGAACGTACCAAGGACCTGTCGTATATCGTCCATCGATGTTCTGCCATCTACTCGCACAAGCATCTAGTCAGCCATCGAGAGGAAGCAAAGAAACGTTTGCATACCGTCCATCATGAGCTTCATGTTGCTCACAAGGCCATGAACAATTTGAAGCGTCTCGACTCCAGTCATGCGAGCCTCATCGACAGTGAGTCGGTCCAGTCTATGGAGCACATCCTCGATCTCGCTCTCCCCCAACAGCTTCTTTGCAAACTTCTCTGAGACGACATCACAACAAGGTACAGATATACAATGTAGAACCACTCACTGAGTCGTCCCTGCTTGATCTGCTTCGTTGCTAGCGAAAGTACGGACAAGACTTCGACCATGATTTTTGTGATTATGCCAGACATCGAAGGGGAGAAAGGGATCTCGGTAAGGATTCGTAAACGATTGAGGAAATTCGCGATGCATTCAAACAAGTCAACTAGGGCATCGTAACTTGCAGTGATTCCAATAGCCGCCTGGAATACCGAGGTATTACAAGGACATGTCGAGGAAGGTAATGGGGATACGCACGGTGAGGAGGACATCGACTCCAACGAGGATTGCCTTTGTAGGTTGGAATGGGACCTAAATATCAAATCATAAGGACACGATCAGACAAAATGAGACGTTCTGCGGCAATCACCATTGAGCTGGCTTCGCCAAGGATGCCAGAGACGGTGTGAAGGACTTGGACCACCGGTTTGAGACAGTTGATCAATTTTCGATTTCCGTCACGGTATGCCTGGAACTGCTTGGCTTTGTCTTCAAAGAAGTCGAGGATGCGTTCGGGAGAGTCAGAATTCTGGAGTGATTGGGCGAAGGGATGTGTGGCAAGGTCTATGGTTGTTTGCTTGGCATAGTCGGACAGGGCGAGATCAAAAATGGATTGAAAGGAAGAGGAGGAGGACGGTGTGGAAGACATGGCAAGACGAGATGGTGATGAAGGGTGAAAGCAGTACTTGGGCGCGGGGTCGTTTTTGCTCATTTAACTGGATATGGAATGGCTAAAAAGGTGTTTCGTCGGAGTCGGATACCGCGCTGGTACCAAAGGGGTCTCTGGACAACCAAAAAGTCAGGTGATCTCCCTATACCTTCAGGTTAAGATCTAGAGGGTTGCCATGCTTTGACTCGAAGAAGGCTCTATGCGAGATATTGTCGTTGAGCACGTGCCATGAGTCGAACTTATGACGCCCCTTTTGGTGTTTGACTACGTGCTCATGTGGTGAGAGTGCAGATGGTATAGACATATCGGCTTTTGTGGTCTGACTCCCAAGAAGGCTCGAAGGTAAAAATGTCTAGTCTCTCGAAACTCTTCCCTTCTCCTTCGCCGGTGCTGATTGACGGTGGTCTGGTATGTCTTTTTTATGCTTTTACTGTATAAGACTGACTGCTGGCTGTGGTGTTCGTCGTCCTTAGGGAATGATGCTTACTGACGTGTTCAAAGTCGATTTGGCTACATCGCTGTGGTCCTCAGAAGCTCTGATCAAGTGCCCTGAATCGGTTCTCGAGGCACACCTCCTGTTTCTACAATCTGGGGCACGTCTTATCGAAACCGCATCGTGAGTGGCTTACTATACCGCCTTGACCCCACTTATCCTTTGCCATTTGTAATAGATATCAAGGTTCATTCAGCACCTATGAAAGGGCAGGTTATTCCCAAGACGATGCCACGCGACTGATGCGCTCATCCGTTACTCTCGCCGCCGAAGCACGCAAGCGATTCACAGCTGAGACACACGTCCAAATTGACAGCATCAAAATTGCGCTCTCGCTCGCCGCCTACGGCGGATCACTGACTCTACCACACGAATTCGACGGCTACTACCCGCAGCCCTACGGCCCCAAGGCCTACGTCCCCCAACCGGACCCCACGGGCCCAAACCGCAACGCATTCCGCACGGACGAGCGCGCGCAAGAGGCGCAGTCCGAAGAAGCGCTTTCCGCCTTCCATCTCGAGCGCCTGCGGGTATACGCCTCGGACAAGGAAACGTGGCACGCGATCGACGCGCTGGCGTTTGAGACGATCCCGCTCGCGCGCGAGGTGAGAGCTATACGGCGGGCCGTTGCCGCGCTCGAGGATGAGCTCGCTCCTGAGGAGCGCAAGCCGTGGTGGGTCTGCACTGTTTATGCGGCTGGCGAGTTTCCCGAGGAACGCCCAGAGGGTGGTGGGCGGCTAGGAGCGAAAGAAGTGCTCACGTCGTACTTTGATGCCGTTCCCACTTCCACTACTGATGGACGTGGCGAGAGCGTGCGGTACGCGGTGCCCGACGCGTTCGGTATCAATTGCACATCAACGATACACGTTGCGAGCGCTGTCGCTGCCGCGAGCGATGTGCTTGCCCAAACTGGCGCCGCCCGCGTTGGTGGTGGACGGCCCTGGCTCGTCCTCAAACCGAATGGCGGTCAGAACTATGATATGGATACGCGTGAATGGGATAGACACGACAGTGAGATATGGTCACCAGGGGATGAGTGGGCTAGGCAAGTCGGGGACATCGTTCATGCGGCAGCTGCAAAGGGAGTTTGGGGCGGCATTCTTGTCGGGGGATGCTGTAAGACGGGAGATGGAGAGTTGCGTGCATTGTCGAAGGTATTGTAGCCCAAATCGTAGACACTTTGTGTAGACCTGTAGATAAATCGTGTGGGAACGTATTTCGGTCAATGCCGGGTGTGCTGTGTGAGTCTTACACCTGGTGATCAACACCGCAGGACCCGATACCAAGCCCTCGAACGACGTCAACGCAGGCGTTCCGCCTTGAAAACTCGACAACGGTGTGTATCTGTGTATAAATTTCCTATTTTTGTGTAGGGGCAAAATCCCAAATGGCTCAGTTTTGGCGGTGGATGCTTTGGTGTAACCTTGGATGCTGATACTTACGCACCCGGATTCTGTGACAGGCCCAGCATGTCTTCAAAACTTCCCTCTATTCTAAGTGCAACGGAGGAGGACATTCAGCTCCTTCTCGCTGCACAATGCCACATTGGCACCAAGAACTGCGATAAGCAGATGGAACCCTACGTCTGGAAGAGGCGGCAAGACGGTGCGTTTGTTTTGGTATCAGTCCTTCTAGTACTCTCTCACGACAGTTTTTTTTTTCGGTGCAGGTATCCACATTATCAACATCGGAAAGACATGGGAGAAGCTCGTCTTTGCCGCGCGGATCATTGCCGCCATCGAGAACCCCAACGACGTTTGCGTGATCTCCGCACGACCATACGGCCATCGCGCCGTCCTCAAATACGCCGCCAACACCGGTGCCCAAGCCATCGCGGGGCGCTTCACCCCAGGCTCGTTCACAAATTACATCACGCGCTCGTTCAAGGAGCCCCGACTGATTATCGTGACCGACCCGCGCGTCGACCACCAAGCGATCCGCGAGGCGTCCTACGTCAACATCCCCGTCATCGCCCTCGCGGACACGGACGCACCTCTCAAGTACGTCGACGTTGCGATCCCGACGAACAACAAGTCGCGTCATGCGATCGGTCTCATTTGGTGGCTCCTTGCGCGCGAGGTGCTCCGCCTCCGCGGTACCATCCCTCGCACCCCCGATGGCTGGAACGTCATGGTCGATATGTTCTTCTACCGTGACCCTGAGGAAGTCGAGAAGCAACAACAGGAGGAAGCGCAAGCTAAGGCAGCTGCCGCTGGTGATGCTGATGCGGCGCAGGCTACCGAGTGGGACGTCACCTCAGCACCAGCCGTCGGCGGCATCAACCCTGCACTTGCTGCACAAGAAGGTAAGTCACGGGTATGATATGTTGCAAGGTTGCCCCCCTAATCTACGTTTGCTTTAGGTGGTGCCATCGATTGGGCTGCGGAAGCAACAGGTGGCAATGACTGGTCAGCAGAGCCTGCTGGTGCTGCATCTACCTGGGATGCGGCACCGCAACCAACAGGTTGGGATTAAAAAGTCGGTAGTCGATAGGTAGTGTTTCGGCTGCCCATGTATGAGTTACTATGAACTTGTCATACTCTTCCCCATATGTATCTTGCATGCACCCCTAGCCAACACGATCCCTTCGTCTTCTCACCAGGTTTGGAGGCACAAAGACGAAACCAGCATTGAATTTACAACGCTACTAAGTAGTAATAGTGACCGACTACAATCATTGACAACAGGAAGCGCGAATAACAGGAATGAATAACTTAGCCAGCAGTCCCCAAAATCTGCAAGTAGTACCGTATCACTCTTCCCAGTCGACATCCCAAGTCCTTGCACTTCTCCGACCGACGACAACAGGTGCCCAATAATACTGCTTATACTTCATCGTCTCCCGGCGCTTACCAGCGCGAGGCATCAAGCACCGCAAGAGCTCTCCACGCTCGCGATCTGGGTCGGCGGCGGGGTCGTAAAAGTACGTCGGAGGAAGGGACTCGCCGGACGAGCGGACGCAGCCCAGGATCCGCACGCTCACGGCCCAGGCGAGCGTGGCGGTCAGGACAGCTTGTGGGTATCCTGCGAGCGCCGGCGTCGTGCGTGTCAGCGTCGAGAGTGGAAGGGATGAGGCGCGTGAGAGGGCGAGGGCTTCGATGAGGATGCCTAGGAGCGCTGGGTGCGGACACTGTTGAGCATCGTCGTGGTTGTCCATGTTGTTAGGGACGGTATCTGGATGCATGTCCGAGCCCTTCTTGTCATTGTCCAGACTTGGATCTGTTGTTGGAGAGGTGCAGGCGGAAGAGGCGGAGGCAGGGGTCGACGTAGATGTGAGAGCGGAGGAGGGGGTTGTGATGGTGGTAGAGGAGAAAGAGGCGCGCGGTGAAGGTGAAGGCGGTAGTTCCGCCGGTGCGGGAGCTTTCCTCCCTCCCATCATAGTCGTCGCCGATGACAGCGGACCCTTCAGCGGCGTGGGAATTGTGTCGCTCTGCGGGTACGTTAGGGCTTGCGGTCGCTTGTGGCTGTTCCCTTGCCCCTGAGATCGATGAGATGTCCAGTTGCTGCAAGGCGTTGTTGGTGTTGCGCATGTCGGCAAGAATACCCGTGCTTGTTTCTTGCGATTGCGCCAGGGTTTGTCATCCGAGGCCGAATCCCTGCGACGTCGTTTTGTGCGGGCACGTGCATGCTCTGGTGGAGCAGATCCGGAAGCGGACGCAGCCACCGACGTAGATCCGGTAGCAAAAGCAGACGCATCTAGGTCAGATTCAGGGAGAGGAGAAGTGGAGCGGCGCTTCGCGCCAGCGGTGGGTAGCGAAAGTCCGGTTTGTCGGTACTGCTTCTCGGGAGACGGCGAGGCGGGTGGTGAACTGAGAGGAGACGACGCGGGGTAGAAGTCATGCGGGGGACTGGGAGGTGTGCTATCGTCGAGCGGGGTCAGAGTGGACGAAGCCGCCCGAGAGTATGATGGTAGGACTGCGGTCGTATCTTGGTCCGCGATATCGGGGAGCGGACTGTCTGAAAGCGGCATTGATAGCGCCCGCACTGCTGATGGGGATGGGGCGGCAGATACCGGACTTTCGGGAGGGGCCCCGAGGGTCGGCCGTGCATCCTTCGGGTCATCTGGAACGGGCAACGGAATCTACGAATGCCAAATATGGGTGTGAGATCGAGGACGTGAACGACCTAAAAGCTAACGCACTCTATGCTGATCTCCTGACTTTGGTGATAACGCGGTGGAAGACTCGGTGATGAGGGGAGTGAAGGGTGGAGCACTTGGAGAGCGCTCGTTTTCAAGATGCCGTTCATGTGGAGTTACTGCCGTAACAGGCGAAGGCTGTAGGCAAAGTCACATCAGAGAGCTTTGAATAGAAATGATGGTGATAAGAGAATGAACCCACCTCAGATGATGCTGTTCGTTGTACCTCATGTTCAACTAACAGCGAATTATCACATTCTTCTTTGGGCTCATCATCGCGTGACCACGGAGGTGCGTGCTTGTCGGCGTCGGAATAGTCCGAGGGTGTATGCGCCTGAGCGCAAAATTTGGAGAACCAAGTGTCAGGTGGAGCCGCCGATACGGGACGAATGTCAAACGGGGAGAAAAAAAAAATCACGCAGGTGATGGGAAGGAACAAGATAATGAAAAATAGACGGAATCCGTACCTGGAGAGGATCCGATTCGGGTTTAGAACAAGGCACGGAATGAAACGTCGATGGCCCAGAGGTCTCGTAGTCAGCTTCCTCTGTCAAAGGAGACGATGGAGGAAGCGGAGAAGAACTCGGGGTGGCGCGGCAAGATGGGGTTCTCCGTGCCGAGGGCGCGGTCGCGTGAACGGGACCGTGATCGATAACGGGGGATGTAGTCAGCAAGAACGATGATCGCGGAGGCGGGGACGGCGTGCGCGGTAAAACCAGATTCCGCAAGGATGGGGTAACGACCCGTGGGCGCCGAGGAGGGGAGGATGGTCCGGCCTGACTCTGAGGGGGAAGGCGGGTGACCAGTGGCTGGGAGGGCCCGAGACGTGGTTGCGCATGGAGGGAAAGGAGGGCGGCGGCGACGTCTTCACGGGTTGTAGAGGATTTCTGGTTCTGGGAGTAATGGTTGTTGTATCTTGAATGAGGGGCTCTTGAGGACGAAGGAGTACGGAAGAAGGTTTCCCTGACTGGGGAAGAGACAATATCGACGTGGGCATCCTCTGTGTCAAGGGGAGCTAGAGAGGGAGCGCGAGAACAGCTGGACGATAAGACGGTGAGGGCGTCATCGCTAGTGAGAGCAGGTTCGTGATCCAAGTCATCGTCGCTATCGAGCCATTTGGGTGGCGGAGAGATGAAGGAGGACTGGAAGGGAGTGATTGGGGAGAGCATTCGGGGGGAGGGTGGTGGAGAAGACTTTCTGCGGTACTTCAAGGGAACAAGAGTGTGGGTGGTCATGAGAGTTGGGTGGTGAGAGAGGTGATCATCTGCCCATTTCGCTTTCTCACTTTGGCTTTGCAATTTCGAATCAACAATCCCAGTCGTGTTCAATCACGTGATAAACAACAGACGCGTCAGATGATGTCACCCATCGTACCCAAACATAAGATCCTTCACCTAGCTCGTCAAACAGCCGCCTCGTTACTTGGATGTACCTGCACCACAACATTGGTGGTGGTCGACTGCACTACAGCCTTCAGCCAAATGCCCATTGATATCCCTCCAGCAAACGTCACGGCAGGATGCGCGGGTATCGTATCAGCGACGCAATTGGCGAAGCCCAGGAGAGATGTGATTCCTCCTACCGTGATGAGTATGGTCGAGGTCGTACACACCGCCTTGGGATGTCTCGTAATGAGATACTCCAATGGATTGTGAAGCTCGAGCCTCTGCGAGATGGCATTCTTGATCGGCAACGTTGTTCGGAATGGGAGGACAGGGACAAGGTGCACCCTTTCCGGACGTGGCTCCGATAGCTGGAATGACTGATTGGACCTGCGTTCCGGCGGCAGCGGCACTGGTGACTACTGCTGCATCTGCGGAGGATGAGGCATGACGTAACTTCGGATGGTTTTCAAAGTTTGTAGATTTTGGTTTGTGCTTCTCTGTGCCACTTTCGACCTACACCTTGTCAGCCCTGCTTTCGCAGTTCCGATAATATTTCCTCTGCTTGGTCTGTCTTCGATTTTCCAAGACAACGTAGCAGCTCCGGTAGGGAAGACGGGTGGTGTTGTCATCACTTCTTTGGACGCTTCAAAGAGAGGGGCCATCGGTGAATGAAGTACCGTATAGGGATCGGAGAATTGTCATATTTCTGTATACTTTTAAGCACTTCCTTCGGAATGACGACTTCTGGTCACCTGGTCATTAAGAAATAAGAGTAATGCTATCGCCCAAGTTACGCTCAGAGCTTAGCGCTTACTACGTGAAGTCACTAGGGCCCATTAGTTAATGTCACGTGCTCAACAGCCAAAAAATGACCCTACGTAGCTACGCCGGAGGCGGCGGTGAACGCCCTAGTACTGTCGGCTTTCACCCCACATCACTACTATCTCGTCTTGCCATGTCTTCCACAGCGTCATCGTCCTCTTCAAACTTTCAATCAATTTTTGATCTCGCCTTGTCCGACTATGCTAAACAAACAACCATAGACCTCCCCACACATCCCTTCGCCCAATCACTCCAGAATTCTGACTCTCCCGAACGCATCCTCGACCTCCTTGCAGACAAAGCCAAGCAGTTCCAGGCATACCGTGACGGAAATCGAAAATTGATCAACTGTCTCAAACCAGTCGTACAAGTCCTTCACACCGTCTCTGCCATCCTTGGCGAGGCCAGCTCAATGGTGAGGCCCTCAGAACCGTCTTGTCTTCTCTGGTCGTATCCTTATGTTTTGATTTTTTAGGTCCCATTCCAACCTACAAAGGCAATCCTCGTTGGAGTCGATGTCCTCCTCACCGTGCGTATCCCCATTACCTTCCTCGACATGTCCTTGTGATACCTCGGTATTCCAGGCGGCTATTGGAATCACTGCAAGTTACGATGCCCTGGTTGACTTGTTTGAATGCATCGGCAATCTTCTCAATCGTTTACGAATCCTTACCGAGATCCCTTTCTCCCATTCGATGACTGGCATCATCACAAAAATCATGGTCGAAGTCTTGTCCGTACTCTCGCTAGCAACGAAGCAGATCAAACAGGGACGACTCAGTGAGTGGTTCTACATTGTATATTTGTACCTTGTTTGTGATGTCGTCTCAGAGAAGTTTGCAAAGAAGCTGTTGGGGGAGAGCGAGATCGAGGATGTACTCCATAGACTGGACCGACTCACTGTCGATGAGGCTCGCATGACTGGGGTCGAGACCCTTCAAGTTGTTCATGGCCTTGTGAGCAACATGAAGCTCATGATGGACGGTATGCAAACGTTTCTTTGCTTCCTCTCGATGGCTGACTGGATGCTTGTTCGAGTAGATGGCAGGACATCGATGGACGATATACGACAGGTCCTTGGTACGTTCAGCTTATGATCGGTGGCTGTAAGACTGACAGCGGCTTCTAGTAACAATGCAAAATATGACAAATGAGATGAACAAGATGAAACGTCAGTGTTTACTACCACTCTTACCAGTGGTTGCTGAGCATGGGCGATAGGTGACCAGTTGCAGAAGGATATTCGGAGTTGGCTCTCCCCTCCAGACCCATCGAAAAACCACAATATTGCTCGTAAATCTCATCATAGTGGCACCGCGGAATGGTTCACCCGAGGCGTCGCCCTCGAGGGATGGAAAACAACAGGATCACTGTTATGGATCCACGGGAAGCGTACGCCTTTCTCCTATCTCCAACCAGTCATTCCTCCTGATGCCCACCTGGCATCCGGACTTATAGCGGGATCCGGAAAGAGTGTCCTTTGGTATGTGTCACCAAAACAAGCCGCATTTTCTCAGCATATTCATACTACCAACTAGCTCGAGCATTATTAACGAAATCAAGACGAAATGTGATTGCGGACTGGCCCTGATGGGTTACTATTACTTTGACTATAAAGACATTGCGAAGCAAGGCATCCGAGGCCTCCTCACTTCCCTTCTTTCCCAGTTCTGTGCCAAATCTGATCCCTGTTACCATATTCTTTCTGGCCTGTATTCAGAGAACAATGCTGGATCGCAGCAACCTGACGATGAAGCACTCGCTGGATGTCTGAAGCAAATTCTCATCCTGCCCGACGCACCGATGAGGTACATCATTCTGGACGGGATAGATGAGTGTCCCACTACCTCTGGATTTCCAACTGCACGGGAAGAGGTCCTGAAGTTCTTGGAGGAGATCGTCGGTCTGAAACACCCAAATCTACGTGTCTGTGCTACAAGTCGACCAGAGGTCGACATCCGAACATGTCTAGAACCTCTCACATCTCTCCATTTGTCCCTCCACGACGAAAACGGACAAAAGCAAGATATGCTTGATTACATCAGTAACGTCGTCCGTTCGGACGGGAAGATGCGGAGATGGAGGCCCGATGATAAGCAACTGGTTATCGACACGCTATCGACAAAGGCAGATGGAATGTAAGTGATTACCATGGCAATGACTTGGGATGCTTCCTGACACTGACTCGCTGAGTATTCAGGTTTAGATGGGTTTATTGCCAACTGGAAACATTGCGTCGTTGTCTCCCAACGGTTATTTGTCATGCTCTGAATGACTTGCCCGAGTCGTTAGACGAAACCTATGAACGGACTTTACTCGGGATCGAGAAGGAGAAACGAGAATTTGCCCACCGGTTGTTCCAGTGCCTCACCGTTGCAATCCGCCCACTACATGTCGACGAACTTGCAGAACTTCTTGCGATTCGCTTTGACAGCGGACGGCTTCCCCAATATCACGCGGATTGGAAGTTGGAGGACGCACAAGAAGCTGTGCTTTCTGCATGTTCCAGTATCATTGCGGTGGTCAACGTGGACGGGTGTCCAGTTGTTCAATTTTCCCATTTTTCTGTCAAGGAATTCTTGACGTCGGGCCGACTGGCTAACTCAACAGAAGACCTTTCCGGCTTCCATGTTTACCCCCATTCCGCACACACCATACTTGCGCAGGCTTCCCTCGGTGTCCTTCTCCATCTTAGCGACCGTGTCGACAAAAATAGCATCACGAAGTATCCATTTGCGCAGTACGCTGCTCGGCACTGGGTGGACCATGGCCGATTCGAGAATGTATCATCGAGTATCCAGGACGCGATGGAACTTCTGTTTGATCTGAACAACCCATCATTTGCGACCTGGATTTGGATATACGACGTTGACTACCCTTTCCGGCAACACATGTTCGAGGATCATCCACCACGACCAGGGGCCGACCCGTTGTATTATGCGGCGCTTTGTGGATTCCGTAACATTGTCGAACATCTGATCGCCAATCATCCGAGCGACATTAATGCAAGAGGGGGGAACCACGGTTCGGCGGTGAATGCTGCGCTTGTGAAGAAGAATGTGGAGATTGCCCTGTTGCTCCTTGAGCACGGTGCGGACGTCAACGCCATGGATGCAAACACGAACACCGCGATGTATCGAGCAATAGAAAACGGTCGTCGTGACACTGTTGAGTTGTTACTCGAAAACCATGCAGATGTTAACCTGGCGGTTGGCGGGACGGGCGTAACACCACTACACGTGGCAGCTCGTGAAGGGGAACTCGAAATCGCGCAGGTACTTCTACAACACGGCGCAGCTGTGTGTACCCGAGATAGGCACGGGGGGACTCCACTGAGGTCTGCCTCGTATAACGGCCATCTGGAAATTGCGCGGTTGTTGATCCAGAGCGGCACAGCCGTGGATACCCGAGATAATGTCGGCGCGACTCCCCTGGAGACTGCCTCGCGTCTGGGCCATCTGGAAACTGCGCGGTTGTTGATTCAGAGTGGCGCAGCCGTGGATACCCGAGATAATCGAGGCGAGACTCCACTGAAGACTGCCTCGCGTAATGGCCGTCTGGAAATTGCGCGGTTGTTGATCCAGAGCGGCGCAGCTGTGGATACCCCAGATAATCACGGCTGGACCCCACTGCTGGCTGCCTCGGGTCGGGGCCATCTGGAAATTGCACGGTTGTTGATCCAGAGCGGCGCAGCTGTGGATACCCCAGACAATACAGGCCGGACCCCACTGATGGCTGCTTCGCATCAGTGCCACCTCGAATCCGCACAGTTGTTGATCCAATGTGGCGCAGCTGTGAACTCCCGTGATGAAGAAAACTGGACTCCGTTGATGTTTGCTTCCGAAAATGGACACCTCGATATCGTGCGCTTGTTGGTCCAGAGCGGTGCTGTGGTGGACTCCTGTGCTCAAGATGGTTGGACTTCCTTGATGTTCGTGTCAATTTTTGGTTACCCAGATGTGTCACGGTTCTTGGTCCAGAATGGCGCGGCTGTCGATGCTCAAAGCACCGACCTCGAAACGCCTATACATCTTGCATCGACCAACGGGCATCTCAGCATTGTATCATTACTCATAGAGTGCCATGCGGACGTTGACAGAAGGAACAAGAACCAGCGGACATCCTTACACCAGGCGACAGCATCTGGGCGACTTGAAATTGTGCGTTTACTTATCAAATCTGGTTCAAATCCCAACTCCCAAGATATTAGTGGTTCCACTCCATTTCACACAGCAGCGCATAATGGGCATCTTGAGATATTGAAACTGTTACTTGAGTCAGGCGCAGATGTTGATGCGCGAAATGACAAAAATCAGACCGCCTTAGACGTGGCACTTGTCAGCGGGAACCGCGAAGTCGCGAGGTACCTAGCAAATCACATGGGAGTCATGGGCCTTTCGAACGTAACACCGCTGGATGAAAACTCAAGCAATCTGGTTCCCGGCGCTACATTGGCGTCTGTCAGGATTGCCGAAAGCACAAATATCCCTGGTGGTCTCTGTCAGACTTCGTTGCATTTCGCTTCTGCAGAGGGGAATGTCGAGGCAGTGCAATCATTACTTGACAAGGGTGCGGGTGTCAATGAACGGGATGCAGAGCACGAAACTTCATTGCATATGGCATCCGATACGGGAACACTGGAGGTAGTAAAATTATTGATCAAGTACGGCGCAAATGTGGATCTCCCAAACAAGTTTAGCTGGACCCCCTTGCATATTGTGTCCCATTTTGGATATCGCGACATCGCGGAGTTGTTGCTCGATCATGGCGCTGATATTAACACACAAGACCAGGACCTCTTGTCTCCGTTGCATCTTGCGTCGTGGCACGGCAAGCCCGAGGTCGTAAAGCTTCTCCTTGAACGAGGTGCAGATACCCATGTACGGGACATCGAAGGCCGTACTCCATATGCATTAGCATTAAGAAGTGGAAACCAAGATGTTATCACACTATTATCTGCGTGTGATGGGACTAGGGGGTTGAAGCGCCGGTGGTACAGATACATTTCCTCCCCTCCCTTTATCCTGTGCGCCGTTGATTCCATTTACCTCTTGAAAGTGACTCACCGACACGTCAATCCAAGAGGACCAAAACAAATGAGACGAATTAATCCGCGCCTTGTCTCGTAGCGGGTGTGGGTAATGATGCGGCGGTCAATAACGGTGATTGACTGTTATGGGCTCACGCTAGGTGTATCGGTGAGGTGGAAGTAGAGAAGTGGTTCGGTGGTTGTCTGGGTCCGGTGATATTGATATGACGCCAGTTCATGTTAATTGGTTTGAGTCTGAATGGCCGTTGGGTAATGAATCGTATTGGGCTATCTGACGCTGGGTCTAATGGTAGTTGGTATGGGGAAGTTGGGAGAACAGCATTCATGCACGTGCGCAGTCTGTGAGATTGTCATTCTATATGGCTTACCGAGACCAATGCTGAGGACAGCCGCGAGTCATGTCAAGTGGATTGACAACTCCCGTTAGGAACTAACACAAGTTTAGAAGGTGGCTTTTTAATGTTGCCGAGAAGAGGAGAATGTCATGAAAGGGATCGGATGGGACGTGAGTACGCGTGAGTAACAGGACGCTGCAGGAAGGAGGAATAGTGCATGTATAGCAAAGAAAGTCGCCATGAGCCCACAACGCCATTATAGCTGACGCACGTGGTCCCGAGGAAGTAGAGCCAAGTAGTGGGATCAACAGAGAGCACCAGAGTACTAAGACAATGTGGAATGACAACACTATAAACTCAAGAGCTACTGAAACTCAGTAGTTTCACATACTGAACGGTGTGGAAACACCTTAATTTCAAGTGATAAAACCCTGAATTTCAGGTGTTTCACCTACTGAGATTCAGTAGCTGTTGTGTTCATAGTGACAATGTGAGGGAAGGCGCGATGGCACGACTCGGTGCAGCAGCATTCTGGCATGAGCCACGTCACGAAACAATGTCAACCCTTGGCCATCTTGACAACATTGAGGTCGACTATTATCACTAATTCAACCAAACACCACCTCTTCTTCTCTCGTACCATGGCTACAGACCTTTCTTCTTTTCTCTCTGCAGACCCCTTGCACCACGCCACTGTCTTTCGGTTCTCTCCCAAGTGGTCTACCAACCCGGGCAACACCATCCTCTCTTCCCTATAAATCACGGCTCAACGAGCCCACGCCCAGAACGCCCCACCATCCCACCCCCCTCGTAAAACCCAAGCGTTCAACGACTGGTGTGATGAGTACCTCGCCACCCGCCGAACCTCGCCCCTGTGGGTCTCTTGCGTTCCCCTGCTGCCTATTCTGACAGCAATTGGAAGAGAGACGATACCAAGGTCCACAAAGCTCGGCCTGGAAACCCGCATAGTCATTCGTAGATTGGCGTCACGTCAACGTCTGTGAGTCGAAAATGTATGCCGTTCGATTCGACCGATCTATCTGGAGATTGGATCAGTCGTCAATAATCCGACACGCAATATCTATTGCGTCAGCTGGAATATATTCTCCCGGTCTAGTCCACGTCATGAGAAGTTGGACGCCAATTTGACATTTCCTCCCGCTCTCCCTAGAAGGCATTCAAGTTGTGGGTCAACCCTGACGAACTTGCAGCCAGAACAGCCATCTTTCTATTTCTACGGTTTTCAACAGAAACCGTCTGGTCATCTGTTCCTTCGAGGGGCGTGTGCTTGTTAGGTTTTCCGTTCATGGATTCCAACTCGCCTGTGTTTCGGTTTGATGACCGACCGCCGATGCTCACGAGGCTGTCAGCCGCGACGCCAAACAGACCACAAGTGACCCCCAAGAGACGTATATAAGAGTGGCCATGTCCTCGCGTTCTATCCCCAGAAATCCCTCACTCCCTATCTCCGGTCTTCACCTCCTGGTCGTGGATCCGTGTGGCCGTCAGGTCAGAGTACTGCAGCTACGCGCAGGCCACGGGGAGGCGTCGATCTTCGACACTCACCCATTTGTCGCGTCATGTCCCCCTCTCGGCCCTTCCTCATCGAGCTCGTCCAACACCTGCGCGACGTCGCAAGCGTCGTGTTTCATGGTCGGAGGACTTTCGCTCGCGAGGGTCATGGTGTCGAGGGGGGTTGGAAAAAGTGTGCCGAGAACGCTCAAGCCTCAAAGTCACATCCCTCTCTTCGCCGGAAGGCCGGAAAAAGTGTGACAGTCTGATTCAAGTTTTGACTCTTGAGTGTCGTGTTGCGTGATCGAGGGTCTTAGTCTATAGTTACGCGATTGAAAAAAGACGTCCATGTACGTAGATACTGTTTCGGGTTGGCAGCGGCGCGTCTAGATGCCCGGGGAGTTCTGACGAGTCGCTGGAGGACCGGCACTCGTACACCTCGAGGACGCAAGAGGCAAAAAAAAAGCCCAAACTAAAGAAAGGTCCGAGGTTTAGAACCGGTTATCTTGCCTTTGATGGCCAGGACGCGTCGCTGCTGCCCACCCCGCGGAAAAAAATATATGTTTCCGTGGGTTTGACTCGTAAATGCTGCTGGTGTGATCGCTTGACCCACAGCGAGCCTGAAGCCCTAAGGCCAAAGGTCTTGACACATGCGGAATCCGGGGTCTCCAAAGCATACAACACTATTCATGAGGTGACATCGCACGTTGTAAACTCTATTCCAAAGGTTTGAGCCTGAGAGAGCAAGCCGTGATCGGGCTTTAAGATGAGATCATAGAGCAAGGATTTGAGCGAGTATACAGTGCCAGTCAAATCAAAATACAAAGCAGAGGGTGCTGTACAGAAATGCTTCTGGATAGAGATAGTCGAATCATGGGAATACGTTGGAAAGAGTTACCTGTTGACGATACACCCTGTGCAATACAAGTGGCGAACGACTCGGAGCATGTCGGGACACGTATCAGTCGTATAGTGAGAGGTCCGAGACAAGCGAAGTTCACCGGATCACGCGTGACCGTCTCTTATCACGTCTTCATAATTTTATCTATATGTCCCACACATGATCGATGCGCTTCTTGAGTTGTGCGACCCTGCTCCTGTTTGAAAGCGTTACCCCGCGACGACCCCCCTTCCAGCCGTCCAGAGAACTACATGCAGGCACAAGCCAACCCGCACAACAGCGAAGTATCAACGAAGAGCGGATGCCGTTCTTTCAGACGACCACCATTGACATCTTCGGCGGCCACCTGGCCGCATGGCTGTGCCTGTGCTACGGCTTTGGCCACCGCAGAATCTACTGCGCCTTTAAAACCATTTGCCGACGGTGACTGCGATCGCTCCAGCGGCCCTCACAACATTATGCTCCCGCTGGCATTGATGGTGGGGTTGGGAAAGGACTCGCGCGTCACTTGCAATACAAGGTTTAGCCCTTGTTGACGGTCCGCATTTCTATGATGAATTGAGCCATAGAATGCCCACAAGTAGTCACTGCATCCTCACCATTGTTGCACTTACCCGCACTGGTAGGCCGCACCGGTCGCGGACAGGATAAAAATAGGATTAGCCGCAGTGAGAAGCCAGCGCCCCCATTGGAGTCATAGTCCTGACGCACCGGCCCTGTCGCTAGAAGCGTGCCGTCTCAGAAACTTCACTACCCAGGGATGGTCCTTGGATTTGTGCCATCCGCTGGCAAAGTAAGGCTTCGTCTGAAAATAGAGGAGGAATACAAGTAACTTGATGCCGAAAGTTGGGTACAGTTGAACCCAGAGATTCTGACCCAGAGCCGCTCCTACAAGAGATCTGATTGTTGTATCAAAGCGAAGGGAAAGACCTTGGGAACGCTTCGTAGTCAGGTAGCATGCCGCGCAGCCACTGTGTAAGGTCACCAAGTTGTGGTGACTCCGTGATAGCATTGTTGGTCAGCAAGACGACTACGGTGGGATGACCAGGACAAGACTTACTTTGCAGGCTTGGCGTCAAGATTGATCATGACGTATAGGCTCGCATGTCGGCGAAGGCGATGATGGTGGTGGCGGCTGCTAACGCATTCACGGATGAGGCATGACCCAGAGTTTGGGAGCTTTCAGAGGTCGCAGGTTCCTTTCGATGTGCGCGTTATCGGTCGTAGGGCGAACCATCACAGATATCATCTTCGCTATGACGGGATCTATTGTACTCTAACGGAAAAGTCAATCGAAAACGAAGACGCGATTACTGCCACACGAGACACAGAACACGCACCATTCGAGCCCTTTCCGACCTTAAAGTCTGCCTCGTCTTCTAGCTGAAATCGTGTGTTCGGTCCACCTTCTACTTGTTGAAAGAGTTTCGGCAACTCTGGAAAGAAGCTGAGGGAGAAGGGATCGGCCATTAGTTATTCTGGGGAAAAAGAAGAGAGAACGGGCGGGTGAATTAGACGAACCACTACTATTTTCCACCTGCTTCAAAACTTGGCCAGAGAGAACCTTCCATTTGGTCGAACGCGGGGCTATTTGATTATGCTCACATAGTTGCCGTTTTTCACGGGCTGCTTATGGGGTCAGTTTAAAAACTGTTGCATGACGGGAATCCCGACTTGGAAAGTCTGACGCCGAGCGAACATGGCCCAAAACACCAGCGGCCACGTGGAGTGACAGACGCCACGCTGCTAGAGAGATTTGCAAGAGGGATGAGAAGGGGAATGTTATCGCAAAGAAACATAACAGATGACGCGGAAGACACCCATACGGCCTCAAAGGACGACGGAACAGACTCGGAGAGTTGGAAACATTTTTCGATTTCGAAAAGAAAGAGTCGCTTCGCGAAGGTTGTCAGACGTCCCGGGTATGAGGCGGAGGCTGCACGCGGAGCCTAAGTCCGGCACTCGTTGTGGAGTCAAGCGGGTGACGTGGTGACATGTCGAAGGGATCGCGGCTACAGTTTAGCTTAGCGTGATACCATTTGGGGTAAAGTGACGACATCCGAGCGTTTCACATCTCTCACCTCTCACTCCCACCTGATCGTTATCATCATGCCTTACACTGAGGAGACTGCAGGCTACAGGGTAAATTTCTTTCCACTTTTAGAGAGAAACAACGCTCATTCTGTCTTGGATACTCTTACAGTTCAATCACACCATGTTGCGGATCAAAGATCCTAAAATTTCGATCCCTTTCTACACGGATGTGAGTTTATCGTCTATTTACCGTCCCTCATCTTACCGCCTTCTCTCCCTCCGTTTCCTACAACCAGATCATCGGAATGGACCTCATCGAAAGCGAGCAAATCGTCTCTTGTGCCTTCCAACCGGCTCACATGAAAACTTGAATAGCCCTCGAATTTAGCGACTTTACGCTCTACTTCTTCGCCTTCGATCACACCAGCGGCAAAGGCACAGATGCAGAGAAAAAAGAGGGTCGTAGGGACCGTGAAGGTGCGTTTCCTTACCCCCGTTTTCATATGAGTAAATCTCAGACCGTTGTTCCTCGATGTCTATCAGGCATCCTCGAGCTTACCCACAACCACGGCACGGAAACCCTCGAAACGACGCCATACCGCTCTGGCAATGAGGAGCCGAAGGGGTTCGGCCACATCGCCATCACGGTGCCAGACGTCGAGGCGGCGTGCGCACGCTTCGAGAGGCTTGGCGTGACGTTTAAAAAGCGTCTCACGGACGGAAAGATGAACTTCCTCGCGTTCATCTTGGATCCCGACGGGTACTGGATCGAAGTGGTGCGTCTCCGAGTCAGCCTGCACCTGTCAACTTTAACTGACGAATACGCGCAATCGTCGGCTCCTCTACAGCTCCAGCACCGAGGAATTTGATCCCACACTAACCCCCTCTGTGAGAAGGTCGGACGAGTGAAGGAAATAAAATTCGTGTTGATGGATCAAATGTAATTTTACGTGTACGATGTAACCAAGTTCATTGCGTTTGTTGTCGTTTGGCACCGCGCGTGCGAACAGCGGGGTAGAAAAGAACAGGAAACGAAGTCTTTGTACGTGCGTGGTGAAAGTGAGGACAGTAAAGCGCGTACATACGATACCGTCACCACCCTTTGCTTCTTTCAATAAAAGATTAAGGATGATCGCGTGGACTGGGTGGTGTCTGAAACCTGGAGATTGACCTCGCTTAGAAGGGCCTGGGCCACTGTACGGATTCGGGATGCTTCAGGCGAGCTCATACCATCCAGTCGTTATCTTTTTCGTAGTGCAGTAAAAAAAAACGTAGTTAAATCATGACCAGTGGCTAGACTCACCCTGAGGGGGCCACTTAGATGACATAGATGCGTGATTGGAACGATTCACTGGTGGGCCAGTTGATACATGTACGCACTTCTGTAGACAGAACTGTGAAGTCAATGACAATCCGACTTGGTTGCGTTTTCTGTGGTGTTAAGAGGTTCCGAAATGAATGTGTCAAGGTGCAAGTGGCGTTTTCTGATGCCGAGCCGACCAAAAAATGGTAACATGGACTAAATTGAGAGTGAGGAGAGAAGATGCAAGTCCGAGTGAGCTTCGGATTCGTTGCAACAGGGCTGAGGTGTTGTAACGTAGACTAGTGGTCTACGTGTGAATTCGAGTTTAAGGAAGGGGATATGGGCTAAATAGAGCCAGAGTACGTAGAATCCGAAAACGTACGGTGGAGCGAAAGATGAAGCGTGATGGCGGGTGTTAGACCGCTCGACCGCTGGGGAAGGGGGAAGTGGATGGCTCCGCGTGAGCCGCTTGAATGTTGCTGGGCGATGCTGAGCGAGACGAGACGATACGGGAGAGGACTAAACGTTACTAAATGCTAGCACAGAAAACGAATGGGGGAAATGCGACGCAAACCGTGATGCGCACGCCTGAGGCACTGCTAGCCTGCGGCTCACGGTCCTGCGCGCGAGTTTATATAATTCAAAACTATCTACTTACAGCCTAGACTACTGTCCATAACTACGAAAAGGATTGTGAAACCGAAACAAAAGATGGAGAGGCGACAGGAGCGCGCGCGTGCTGCCCTGTGGCGTTGGTCGAGTCGGGCGAGGCGAGTGCGAGGCAGTGTCGGACGTGTCGGGCGAAGGTCGAAATAGGCCAGTTCCGAGGCCAGCACACATGCACTCCTTACAGTGTCGTCACCTACAGAGCTGTACTATGTCAGTTATATGCGTCATTCAAAATTCCAGAGAGAGAACTTTGATGATTAACGATAATCAACAGAATCCCTACTCTGGAATTTTGATTAAACGCTCTTGACGTTGCGACAGGTTCAATCGTCGTAGAGTCAAGGCCGTAACCCGCCAACAAAGGCGTGAGACAAGCAAGCCCATGCTTGCGTTGTGCAGCGTCGCCCCAGAAACGAAGTTCGGTTATATGACTGAAAAAAAAATTGTGATCAGGACCATCAGGTGCGGAGTCGCGGTGACGGCCAGAGAATAACGCACAAACATCCCTGACACCGGAATACAAAATATGCCATGGACGCGAACCCAGGAGTCAAGTAAGTGATGGATCTACTTTAGTGCGTTATGCCCGGGTGATATATCATGTATCTGCCACCGCTTCCGCGATAGCATTTCAGCTGTAGGTCAGGCGGAACTGTACATGTGGGCCGTGCGCCTTTTGGTGGTCTTTTGGTATAGTAACGTCACGTGTTCAACGCGCCCAAGAGCCGTGGCTTCCACCCCAACCGCTTCCACCCTAACCGCGGCGCTTTCACCCCACATCGCACCATCTTGTCTTGCCATGTCTTCCACATCGTTCTCCGAGTCCTCCTCTTCAAACTTCCAATCCATTTTTGATCTCGCCTTGTCTGACTATGCCAAACAAACAACCATAGACCTCACCACCCATCCCTTCGTCCAATCACTCCAGAATTGTGACTCTCCCGAACTCATCTTCGACATCCTTGAAGACAAAGCCAAGCAGTTCCAGGCATACCGTGACGGAAATCGAAAATTGATCAACTGTCTCAAACCCGTGGTACAAGTCCTTCACACCGTCTCTGGCATTCTTGGCGAGGCCAGCACAATGGTGAGGCCCGCAGAACCGTCTCATCTTGTCTGATCGTATCCTTATCGTTCGATGTTTAGGTGCCATTCCAACCTACAAAGGCAATCCTCGTTGGAGTCGATATCCTCCTCACCGTACGTCTAGCTATTTCCTCCCTTGACACGTTCTTGCAATAACTTGGTATGCTAGGCGGCTATTGGAATCGGTGCAAGCTACGATGCCCTGGTTGACTTGTTCGAATGCATCGGGAATTTCCTCAGCCGTTTACGAATTTATACCAAGATCCCTCTCTCCCCTTCAATGTCTGGCATAATCACAAAAATCATGGTCGAAGTCTTGTCCGTACTTTCGCTAGCAACGAAGCAGATCAAGCAGGGACGACTCAGTGAGTGGTTCTACTTCGTATATTTGTATCTTGTTTGTGACGTCGCCTCAGAGAAGTTTGCAAAGAAACTTTTGGGGGAGAGCGAGATCGAGGATGTCCTCCATAGACTGGACCGGCTCACCCTCAATGAGGCTCACATGACTGAGACCGAGACACTTCAAATTGTTCATGGTCTTGTGAGCAACATGAAGCTCATGATGGACGGTATGCAAACGTTTCTTTACTTCCTCTCGATGGCTGACTGGATGCTTGTTCGAGTAGATCGTAGGACGTCCATGGACGACATACGACAGGCCCTTGGTGCGTTCAGCTCAGGATCGGTGGCTGTGAGACTGACAGCGGCTGCTAGTGACAATGCAAAACATGACAAGTGAGATGAACAAGATGAAACGTCAGTCTTTAGCACTCTTATCAGTGATTGCTGGAGTTGGGGCTGAGCATGGGCGATAGGTGACCAGTTGCAGAAGGATATTCGGAGTTGGCTCTCCCCTCCAGACCCGTCTAAAAACCACAATATTGCTCGTAAATCTCATCATAGTGGCACTGCGGAATGGTTCACCCGAGGCATCGCCCTCGAGAGATGGATAACAACGGGATCACTGTTATGGATCCACGGGAAGCGTACGTTTTTCTCCTATCTCCAACCAGTCGTTCCTCCTGATGTCCACCTGGTATCCGGACTTATAGCGGGATCCGGAAAGAGTGTCCTCTGGTACGTGTCACCAATGAAGTCACATTTTCTCAGCATATTCATATTACCAACTAGCTCGAGCATTATTAACGAAATCAAGATGAAATGCGACCAAGGACTTGCCCTGATGGGTTACTATTACTTTGATTTTAAAGACATTGCAAAGCAAGACATCCGAGGCCTCCTCATTTCCCTTCTTTCCCAGTTCTGTGCTAAATCCGATCCCTGTTACCACATTCTTTCTGACCTGTATTCAGAGAACGATGCTGGATCGCAGCAACCTGACGATGAAGCACTCGCTGAATGTCTGAAGGAAATTCTCTTTCTGCCCGATGCACCGATGAGGTATATCATTCTGGACGGGATAGATGAGTGTCCCAACACATCTGGATTTCCAACTGCACGGGAGGAAGTCCTGAAATTCTTGGAGGAGATGGATGGTCCACAACTTCCGAATCTACGTATTTGTGCTACAAGCCGTCCAGAGATCGACATCCGAACCTGTCTGGAACCTCTCACGTCTCTTCATATGTCCCTTCATGATGAAAATGGACAAAAGCAAGATATCCTTGATTACATTAGCAATATTGTCCATTCGGACGGGAGGATGCGGAGATGGAGGCCAGAGGATAAGCAACTGGTTATCGACACGCTATCGGCAAAGGCAGATGGAATGTGAGTGATTACCATGGACTCTCTTGGAACACTTCCTGACGCTGACTCGCCGATCATGCAGGTTTAGATGGGTTTATTGCCAACTGGAAACATTGCGTCGTTGTCTCCCAACAGTCATTTGTCATGCTCTTAATGACTTGCCCAAGTCATTGGATGAAACATATGAACGGACTTTACTCGGGATCGAGAAGGAGAAACGAGAATTTGCCCATCGATTGTTCCAGTGCCTGACCGTTGCCACCCGCCCACTTCATGTCGACGAACTTGCAGAACTTCTCGCGATTCGCTTCGACAGCGGACAGCTTCCCCAATATCACATGGATTGGACGTTGGAGGACGCACAAGAGGCTGTGCTTTCTGCATGTTCCAGTATTATTGCCGTGGTCAATGTGGACGGGTGCCCAGTTGTTCAATTTTCCCATTTTTCCGTCAAGGAATTCTTGACATCGGACCGACTGGCTAACTCAACAGAAGACCTTTCCGGCTTCCACGTTCACCCGCATTCTGCACACACTATACTTGCGCAAGCTTCACTCAGTGTCCTTCTCCGTCTTTGCGACCGTGTCGACAAAAATAGCATCAAGAAGTATCCATTTGCGCAGTACGCTGCTCAGCACTGGGTGGACCACGGTCGATTCGAGAATGTATCATCAAGGATCGAGGACGCGATGGAACTTCTGTTCGATCTGGACAACCCATCATTTGCGACGTGGATTTGGATATACGATATTGACTATCCTTTCCGGCAACACATGTTCGAGGATCATCCACCACGAGCAGATGCTATCCCCTTGTATTATGCGGCGCTTTGTGGATTCCGTAACCTTGTTGGACGTCTCATCGCCAAGCATCCGGGCGACATTAACGCGAGAGGAGGGAACCACGGTTCGGCTGTGAATGCTGCGCTTGTGAAGAAGAATGTGGAGACTGTGCTGCTGCTCCTTAAGCACGGTGCCGACGTCGATATCATGGATGCAAATGCGAACACCCAATTGTACCGAGCAATAGAAAACGGTCGGCGTGACACTGTTGAGTTTTTACTTGAAAACCATGCAGATGTCAACCTGGCAGTTGGCGAGACGGGCGAGACACCATTACATGTGGCAGCTCGTGAAAGGGAACTCGAGATCGCGCAGGTACTGCTACAACACGGCGCAGCTGTGGATACCCCGAATAATGATGGTCGGACTCCACTGATGTTTCCTTCGCTTCGGGGCCATCTGGAAATTGCACGGTTGTTGATCCAGAGTGGCGCAGCTGTGGATACGCCAGATAATGAAGGCTGGACTCCACTGAAGTCTGCTTCACATCGGGGCCATCTGGAAATTGTGCGGCTGTTGATCCAGAGCGGCGCAGCTGTGGACACCCGAGATAATCAAGGCCGGACTCCACTGATGTCTGCTTCGCATCAGGGCCACCTGGAAATCGCGCAGTTGTTGATCCATTGTGGCACAGCTGTGAACTCCTGTGATAAAGAGGACCGGACTCCGTTGATGTTTGCTTCCGAAAATGGACACCTCGATATCGCACGCCTGTTGTTCCTGAGCGGTGCTATGGTGGACGCCTGTGATCAAGAGGGCTGGACTTCCTTGATGTTCGCGTCCAATTTTGGTTACCCGGATGTGTTATGGTTCTTGGTCCAGAATGGCGCGGCTGTAGATGCTCAGAGCACCAACCTCTCAACTCCTTTACATCTTGCATCGACCAACGGACATCTCAGTGTTGTGCAACTGCTCATAGATTGCCACGCGGACGTTGACAAATGTAACAAGAACCAGCAGAGATCTTTACACCAGGCAGCTGCATATGGGCGACTTGACGTTGTGCATTTGCTTATCAAATTTGGTTCAAATCCCAACACTCAAGACATTAATGGTTCCACCCCGTTGCACACAGCAGCGCATAATGGGCATCTCAACATACTGGAACTGTTACTCGAGTCAGGCGCAGATGTCGATGCGCGAAATGGCCAAAATCAGACCGCCTTAGACGTGGCACTTGTCCGCAGGAATCACCAAGTCGCGAGGTACCTAGCAAATCACATTGGAGTGGACATGACACCACTGGATGAAAACCCACCTCTAGATGCTGCATTTGCGTTTGTCGGGATGGCCGAAAACACAATTATCCCTGGCGGTCTCTCGAGGACTTCCTTGCATTTCGCTTCTGCGGAGGGGAATGTTGAGGTCGTACAATCATTACTTGACAAGGGCGCCGACGTCAATGAACGTAACGCAGAGCACGAAAGTGCGTTGTATGTGGCGTCCGATGAGGGAAAACTGGAGGTAGTAAAATTATTGATCAAGTACGGCGCAGAAGTGGATCTCCCAAACAAGTTTGGCTTTACCCCCTTGCATGCGGCGTCCCATTTGGGACATCGCGACATCGCGGAGTTGTTACTTGATCATGGCGCTAATATTGACACACAAGACCAGGAGCTCTTGTCTCCGTTGCATGCTGCATCGTGGAACGGTGAGCCCGAGATAGTAAGACTTCTTCTTGAACGAGGTGCAGATATCCATATACGGGACATCGAACGCCGTACTCCATATGCATTAGCATTGAGAAGAGGAGACCGAGATGTTGTACAACTATTATCAGCGTGTGACGGGACTAGGGGGTTGAAGCGCCAGTGGTACGGGTTCCTTCCATCTCCCTCCTCTATCCCGTGCGCCGTTAATTCCATTTACCTCTCGACAGTGAGTCACCGACAGATCAATCCAAGAGGACCAAAACAAATGACACGCATCAATCTGCCGCTCGGCTCGCGGCGGGGGTGGGTGACCATGCGGCGGTCAGTAACAGTGATTGACTTATGGGCACACGCTAGGTGTATCAGTGGGGTGGAAGTAGAGAAGCAGGTCGGTGGTTATCTGAGTCCGGTAATATATATCGAAATGATGGGAGTTCGTATTAAATTCATTGAGTTTGAATGACCGTCGGATAACAAATCGGATAGGGCTATCTGACACTGAGGCTGATGATAGGTGGTGTGGGGAAGCCAAGAGAACAGTATTCATGCACGCGCAAAGTCCGTGAGGTTGTCATTCAGTTCTCATACTATGGCCTGCCAGCACCAATGCTGCGGGCAGATACAAGTCACCTCGATTAGATGGACGACTCCCGTTAGGAAGTAACACATGTTTAAGATGTGGATTAAAAATGTTAGCAAGAAGGGGAGAAAGATATGAAAGGGATCGAATGAAATGTGACTCATGCGATAGGAAGCAGGGATAGTGCATGTGTATGTAGCAAAGGAAAGTCGCCATGAGCCCACAAAGTCATTATGGCCGACTCGCCTGAGCTCTGAGGAATTAGAACACAGTAATGGGGTCAACAAAGAGCACTAGGGGGTTGAAGCGGCAGTGATACAGATCCTTTTCTTCTCCTCCCTCTATCCTGTGCGCTGTTAATTCTGTTTACCTCTCGACAGTGACTCACCGCCACGTCAATCCAAGAGGACTAAAATAAACGAGACGAATTCATCTGCGGCACTGCTTGGGGCAGGTGTGGGTCATCATGCAACACTCAACAATAGCGATTGACTGTTATGTCTACCGTACATTAAACGAGGGGCCTATGTCCCACGATCTTGACAATCAAACGACCACTCCCGACACGGGAAGAGAGAAATAAGCAGGAAACTCAGCAAAATCAAGGCCTCACTTTTAAAATACCATACGCCCCGACGCCACCTACCCCAAGCAGAACATACGTCAAGCTCGGCACGACCTCGCACTAATAATCTAGTACCAGAGGCAAGAGCACCCACAGCATCTCGTACGATGTCGCTGAGGGATGTCTTCGGCTGCCGGCACTCGGAACCGCACACGTGCTTAGGCGCCTCGCGCACCACGACCAAGTTGTGGTTTTCCAGCTGCTTGTGTTCTGTCTCGTCGTGGAAAACAATACAAATTAAATCGTCAAGTTGTGGAGACGGATGGCCTAGACAATCGGAGCGTCGCGAGCCGAGCGGACCCAATGCGCTGTGAGAGTATTTGTCGGTGCGCACGGCTGCGACCGAGTATGTCCTGGCCTTTCGCTTTAGGGATGCTGCAAGGTTAGCTACTGTAGTGCAAACGATGACCGATTACAGTGAGTTGGCAGTGAGCGAAGCTCGGCAGAGTGGCGTAGTGGTACCTGATTCAATAGAACATGTGAAGGGTGTTGAGGGGATAGATATCTTATTTCTCTGTATTTGGGGGGGTGGCTTTGGCAGTCGGGAATACGGTTTCAATTCAGAAGTCATGGGTCACAGACCCTCCTGATGGCACCAAAATTGGTCGATGTCACAGGCCACATTTAGGTTGGCCAGCTGTGACAGACATGTTGGTCCACTTGGTTGTGAGGGGATGTCCTACTTTCCATGTGGCCAAGTAGATTTAGGCCGAATTCGGCTGCTGTCATGGGTCCGATTGGTCGCGCCAGAATCAAAATTTCAGCAGATTAAGAGAGTGATAAGTCGATGGTCCGCGACGCACTTGACGGGTCACGACATGTCAGCCTGTTTGTCAAGTCGCGGTGGGGACCATGACGCGTACCTGCTCTGACAAGGTCTCGTCGCTCAACACGACAGCCTCGTCGACATGACACATCATTTCCACTTCTATCTTAAATTCTCCTACTACTGTAGGTCATTAAACGGCCGCTTGGCTCTGCCCGCGCTGCACCTTTCAAAATGGTGGTAGCAGAGTCCGCTGTAGCTCCGAGCCACCTTCTAAAGGTGACGGCGCTCCCTCTAATAACCTGTATTGTGTGGTGCGCGAGTGTTATATGGGCGGCGTACGTACACATGTAAAGTAATTCAGATTCAGAATGAGCAGATCCAGCAGGCTAAACCGTTTGCGGTCCAAGCACCGAATCTACTCACTCACGAAGGCATGTAAAAAGTCGGCCCTGTATGCGCTAATGTTCGTAGCGTTGTGCCAGGGATGTCGTGCCCCTGAAATGACGTTGAACTCAAAGTGGATAAAATATCGTGACAGGACTTGAGAGGGTCCAGAGTGGGAATGACGGCCAGAGGGTAACACACGAGTATCTTTCTTGATGGTATTCCTAGAGTCGAAATAAAAGCATGCCGTGTGCACAAACCCGGAGTAGCGTAGGCTTTCGGGGGCCAAAAATGTACGCGACACAGGATAAGTACATATGGCGTACTTTTACTTCGATTTCAGGGATACAACAAACAAGATCTCGGCCTATAACATAGAACTTATCAGAAATGGCCAAAACCTGGAAGTAGAAGGTGGGGGACACACGTTTGCCATAGATCCACAATAGCGAACCAGTAGTCTTTCGTACGCAAATGGTCACTTCGAATGATCCATGCTGCTATGCAGGTGTTACATCGCAGCGAGTTTGCACAAAACATCGGTCATAATCAAAACCGTCTTGCGCGTCGAAACTGATCAGACTGTCTTAGTTCGAAGGACAGAAATAGCAACAGAGCATGACAACCAACGTTTTGACCTCTCTCTCCGCTTCTTGGACAAGCTGATTTCTGCAGTTGCAAGACATACTCACTGGATCCGGCTGCTTGAGGTGGATGCCACTTGGGTGGCGAGCAAGCATGCGGGTGGTGACCATCCCTAGTCGCGACGCTTGAAGTCATGGTAGGGTGGGACTTGGGGAGGGGAAGAGGCATTACGAAGCCTCCGGTAGATGTTGAGACGTAAGCGAGGGGGTCTGGCGCACGATAGCACCCATGAGCACCGTATAAACCGTGACTGATGCAGATAAACAAAAGACCGGGTGCAAAGGTCTTGCATTTTTTTTTCGCACGAGGAGGCCACGTGGTGAGTCTTAAGGGCCGGCGCGACTCCCGCTCCGCTTTCAACCGTGGGGTTCTCCCTCAGGCTGCCTCCGTGTAAAACGAGGCTGATACAGTGTACTGCGCGGGATGCAGAAGACATTTATTCTGTGGATACTCATAGACGAGGTATGCGGGAACTGCTAAGTTCCTGAGACGTATGTGAATTGTTCATATCAAAGCCGTGAAAATGATGGCAGGGCACTTCATCGTCCTGAAATATAAAACAGGACCCTCCGAACACATTGCCATGTGAGATGCGTAGTATATCGACAGAGGAACCAAAGGACGCCACAAGGTCCACAATAGGGATCCCGCTGGGCAGGAAGGGCGGTAGGGAGATGAAAGATTGAACCAAGGTCATCAAAAAGAAAAAGGAGCCATGAATACCAACCCGGATATGCGCATGGAAGTTTCATGCAGAAATCTGGATTTGCATTCATGGCATACTCTTGCTTTGACTCTAAGGGTACCACAAGGCCATACGACTGGAGTTTGCTCATCTTCGATGTCGGGCCACCTACATGCGATAGGGCTGGCCGAGGACGCTCTGCCTGTGTGCGCTTGAGGGTGGGAGCCACCAAAGATAGTAAAAGAGAGGACGGACCAAATACATGGACATTTGCAGCGGGTATGGGTAGCGGGTTTTCGATGCAAAGTCGTGACGCTTGGAGGGACCTTGGGGGGAGAGCGCAACTTACAACCCCGTCACGCGTGGGCCCCACCAGTATCTAGGCCACTGCATGGCTGTTGTGGATACGGGGAATGTTTCGGCGCGCTGATGACACCTTCGATTCCTTGCATGATAAAGAGGACAAAGTGCCCCAGGAGCGGGATCAGCGTGCGTCGTGGGAGCAATGGGAGAACGATGTTGGGAAGCTTCGGTCCATATGGTACCATCAAGATCCAGCACTGGTAGCGGCATGAGCAAACCTTTCCCATTGCCTTTTCCCAGTACACCAACGACATCCCTCCTAGGTGAGTCTTTAAACAGCCGAGGGACTGCGTTAACATCATGTGAGATGAGATGCTTCCCAACATCAGGTTGGGTAGACTGCGTACATATCATGGGATTCCGAGTAGTGGGGAGTTCGCCTTGTTTCTCCCTCCGATGTCGCTGCCTATAGACTTAGCCTTCAACTGGGCCATATCTCGCGCTGAGGCCCTTTGTTTCCTTGGATGTTAGAGTCAGAGGGATGCGCTCAAAAAATTGAGGGTGGTATGTAAGCGTAGGCGGATACCGATGTCAGGGGAGGTGACTTTTGAGGAAGGAAGTGTCTGGGGAAGGGTATTAATCGCAGTCATGAAGAGCCTGGCAACGAACCAATGGGGTGAAGGCTACCTGGATAATCTCATTGGAACCTGCAGAAGGGCCAATTTGAAGGGGTATTCACGAGACGTTGATAATAGGTCATTGTATTTTGTAAGCCACCACCCACGAACGGGAATGCTGGACTTTGATCAACTCGGTGAGCGGACTTGAAGGGAAGGGCTGGACCGCCCGGAATGAGGGGCAGGTGATCCCGTCTTTTTTGCGTGCTGCGGCAGACAGGCGAGCCACAAATTATGTCAGCATACGCCAACAGTGTTGGAAAACACAACCACACACGACCTGACCACGGAGGTGCGCAATGCGCATCATCGCACACCTTCGAGCCGATCTTTACCAGGATCTTCACGAAATTGAGTGGCTCGGAATCTCGCTCGATGGTCGTACGGGCCTCCAAACTCTCAACACCTGTTCGCGAGCGAGTCAAACTATTATGCCAAGTCACCGAGCAAAAGGGGAAACAATCAGAAGTGACTACTTTACAACGGAAGCGAAAAACGAAATGACTTGGCTCCACATCTTTCTTCGACACCACTCCCCCTGCTTCAAACCTCCCTTCAATGGTACGCTGTGGTCGATCTCGTCAGAACACGCGATGGTAGCGCGCCATGTCATCGAAATGTTGAGGTGATTGCGACCGGTCGCGATATAGGGCCGGGTCCGCGCCGCGATATCCATCGTCGTGGTCAGCATCCCACTCAACCACCTCATCACTCCACGCAAACACGTCCCCATCGTCGATCTTCTTCGGGATGGGGTGGCCCCAGTTGGGCGGGACGAGCCCATTGTACGCGTCGTACACACCGAGCGCCGCACCCAAGCTGCGGATCGCGCCACGGGGTCCATACGGCCCGCCCTTCTCCTTGTTGATGCCCTCGACCAGGATATAGTCCTTCGGCGTGTTCGCCGCGAGCTGCAGCACGATCTTGTTCGCCCATTCATGCGCCGCATCAGTGAGCTGCTTGTACACCTTCGAGCCCTTCTTGTACGTCCCAATCTTCACCCTCGGATCGAACTGACGCCAGAACTTGAGGTCAACACTGGTCACCTCGAGTTGGCCAAGGAGGTCCCATGTGATAAGTGCGTCGTAGAGCTGTTCTGCCGAGTTAAAAGTGGAGAAGAACTGTGGCTAGACGATTATTGATACAGGGTCAGTCGTGGGTGACGACGAAAATTAGGACCCAGAATGTCATGCACGTACGTATCCCCCGAGGAACCGTTCCTCAGTATAAAGGCCGAAGAACGGCGGCTGTTTCTCAGTGAATTTTCGGCTGATTGGGAAGAACTCTTTGAAGTGATCGCCCACGACCTTCAAGCTGGAAAGAGCACGGGGCGAGCACGGCTGGAAAGTCGCGTCGTCGCAACCGAGCGACGGGTCAAAGTTGTAGACAGACATCATGAGTGGTGCAGAACCGTATCCAGAACGGCCCTCTGCGACATTCGTCGTCGTCGTCTCCGTCATGAACCCTTCCTTCTCGTTCCAGAATGTCTGCAGAAGGTCGTCCACGGGTCAGTACGCACTGATATCTTTTCCCAATATCCAGAGGACACGTGTTTCAGTCGGGACTTGCCTGCATATATTCAAGAATAATCGACGCCTGCGACTCGTATTCGTCAACAATGCGTACCCCTCGGTCAATCGTACGTCCGAGACGAGCACCGTTGCGTAGAGCACGATACTGCATCGACGCGGCCCAGTAGGAGCCGCCCCACGCCGGTGGCCACCAGATATCCCATCTGCGCGCTGCTCAGTGAGAAGGTCAAGAAGTCGGGAACTAAAAGGCCCTACGAGCTCTGGTTCCAGTGCAAAGCGATCCACTGAAGATCAAGGTTGATTTTCGGCCAGAGTACGTCAGTGACCCATGTCCCGTTGTTCTGCTCGGGTTTGATGAGCCATTCGGCATATTTGATCAGAATATTGGCGCGAAACGGAGGCCCATCTTTCAACCGGGATGATCGTGTCGTCAGTTTCAGACCAAAAAAAAAAGGTGCCTTTGTGGCAAAGGCTCATCATGGGAGTCTGAGCCGAAAGCACTCACCAGCAGCGGGAGAACCGAACCGGGAGGCCTCGGTTGGGTTGGGATTGATTTTGGCGTCAAACACGACCTCCTCGATGCCGCCAGTGAATATGTTTCCGGCGAGGCCGACTGCTTGCTGAGTCCGGATGAGCGCGTGTGTCAGGTCGTCCGCCATGGGACGAAGGCTTTTGTCGCCGAGGACGGTGAGTTCGTTCATCCATGCGTGATAGACGTGACACGCGTCGCGCAGCCTGTAGACGGAGGACTCGGGATGGTTGCGATCTGGGATGGCCGCCATAACGACTCCGACCTGCGAAGACGAGAATCCGTCATATCATATAGAATACGGTGGAAAGGCAGGTGTTGGGGGGTAGAACGCACATCGGCGCCGGCTTCTGGGCCGGTGGTATCGTGGAGGAGGGTTGACTTGGTTGTTGGTGCGAGTTTTGTAAAGTATTCTCTGACATCTTTATCCGATGGGACCTCGCCATCTTGAGGTGACTGGGCGTAGCACGAATGTGATATGGCTAACGCCTGACCCACCAGTCCTAACGTAGGGAAAAAAGTCAAGATCCGCATGATGATAACTACGGGTTTTTCGAAACACAGGATCCGCCCTTTATATTGCAGGCGTCGCCTTCGCATTCGGTTTCTCGGCACATCGTACGTGATCTCCTAAAAGATAATTGGGCCAGGAGACCAGCTTATTCGTGGGTAATGAATAGTCCAACATCTTAGGAACTCAACAAGAAAGGCACACAATGGCATATATAATTGGTACCCGATATAGTTGACGTACTAAATATGCCTGCTTTGTCTGCGCGTCATGATGAGTGGCGTCATTAATCGCCTCCCGTCATCAATCAATTGTTCGGATCCGCTATCGGACTCCCTAATTCATATTCACGATGATGTGAACTTCAACCCCTCGCTAACTAAAGGTGATCGACGAGCTCCACAGGAATGGATCGTAGGAAGATGAAAGTGCCAGCAAACGGCGCTAATATTATTACTGTATGTGAAGCATGCTACGTGTCCGGACCTGCCCAATCCAGGCAAGGAGATGACATGGAAATCATGCATAAATGTATTGTGACGCGATTCGGGAGCAAGTGAAAGAAAGTATGACATAAACCGAAGAAAGCAAGAGTGGCTTGGTAAGTCACTGGCCCTGGGGTGGCGGCGAGATGCCGATGATCGAAGAAGTGTATCTGACAACGGAATGGAAGTAGTACAAGTAGTCCAGCTTCATTTCGGTGATCATTAATTCTAGGAAATATACTGCGCATACTG
>Ga0307512_10000447_pt1 | contig 60348 bp, 60 predicted proteins | sample 14_EM_MG_FD_200267 | JGI IMG/M metagenome (GOLD analysis project Ga0307512, IMG submission 200267) | Populus trichocarpa ectomycorrhiza microbial communities from riparian zone in the Pacific Northwest, United States - 14_EM | ecosystem: Host-associated > Plants > Roots > Unclassified | place... | reverse complement strand
AGCCGACCGAGTGATTTCCTGTGAAGCCGGAATGGGGGAGGAACTTTTCATTGTTGATGGACTTCCAGCTTGCAGAAGGTGATGCACAATGGAGAGACGGAAGTCAAAGTGATCCACAGTGCGCTCTTTGTTTGCTGGCAGATCTCGATAGATTATAAGGCTGTTGATACGGGCTGTCTCCAGAATCCAATAGAAAAGTGGATACCAATTTCGTCTGGATATGAGCTGTGTATCAAAATAGGTTCGATACTGGTCAGCTACATCCACTCCCACCTTGTGCTGGTTGTAGGCATCAACAATAACAGGTATATCAAGCTCTTTCTGGCATTCTCCAGGAAGAAATGTGAAATTTGCTCCACTTGCATTGGTACTCTTGTTGCCTGGATGCTTTCTCATTCTCAGTACCAGTGAATCCTCACCACTTAGAGGGTGGATTGTAGACATCATGGTAACAGGCGAACTGTCCATCCATAGCAGAGTTGCAACCCCATCATTAACAGCTCCACTTCGAAAATGATATGGAAATGTGGCATTCTTCCCAACCTTTAGCTCCTTGGGAAATCCTCGAAACTGCTGCCTGCATGTGCCACATGCTCCTATCCCAATGTGATTAAGCTCTGCCAGCAGAGGTTGTGTTGTGAAGAAGATGTCCAGGTATACATTGAAGGAGAGCTTTCGATGCCTCTGGTGCAAATGTCTAGCCAAGTGGTGAACCATCTTTCCAGTGTCTGTAAGCTGTAACAGACGGGATTCTACATTAACAGGATCCCCTCCAACTGCATTCCATGATGGGTGGAACTCCTAGACATCACCCTTCTCTGCCATACAGAAAAACTTATATCTTTGACTAATTGGCTTGTTTGGCATCTTTGTAATGTGAATTGACCTGCCAGTAAATAGAATCGTGGCTGCGTCAATAGTACCATTGCTGCCGGGTACTCTGTACTGCTGCGAGAAAAACCGCAGTTGCTCCAGTAGAATATCCACCTTTGAATGCCAACAAGGTAGGCCTTCAGGAGTTTCAGTTGGTGAAGTGTATGGAGAAAGATGAAAGAAGCGGCGGATCTCCTGAAAGTGAGTCTTGCCAAGGTAGGAGGCTGGTGGTAATCCATCCTTGGGAAGGTAAACTCCATCCTTCATCCAGTACCTCTCAGAAGGAACTCCAATCAAACCCATATGAATTTGAATTGCCAGCCAGAGATAAAGATCCTGAGCAGTAACTGGCTGCCTGGAATGCTGCCGCTCCTTCTCTGGCCCAAGAAGCTGCTGCTGGGCATAGGAATTGGTGTTGGCTACAAGCTGTCCCATAATGGAGTTGGTAAGAGAGAGATTGAAGATTTGAATAGGAGTAATGGTATCCAGCTCGGAGAATGACATGGGCAATCGGTTCCATGCTTGGTGAGGAGGGACAACTGGTTGTAAAGGGTCGAAAGTGGGAAGCTTAGGAACATCTGGCAAATTTTGAATTGGTTCTTTGAGTGTTTTCTTGCGCCGTTTGGCCGAGTGACCAGCTGTGATCCACCTGGCGGGCTCAATATATGCCTCATCTGAGGAGCTATAATCATCGTCTAGGTTGAGCATTGCAGGTGGAGCTTCAGTAGTGAGTGAAGACACATCAGGCACAATGACAGGTTGATGCTGTACCACTGTAGGTGGTGGTGGTGGTTGGGAGGAGGAGCACTTTGGACTAGAGTGATTGTCCATGATGCGACGCTTGGCACTTTGTTTTTTGACATTTTTTGGTGAGGATGGTGGAGATGAGACTATAAGTGGTGGGGGTAGGTAGTTGACATTAAGGTTCCGAGGTCTGAGGGCTTCTCTGCTCATGGTTGTTGTGGTGTGGCAGATGGGAAGTGGGAAGGTGGTTGCCACTGGGCTGAAGGATGGTACTCTCACAATCTCCAAAGTACTGCTATTTCTATGCAACTCAGCACCACAGAACTTGTCACACTGCCACAAGAATTCATAAATAGAAGCTTCTACTAGTTATCTTTCAATTCATAATATTCTAGGGGGGGGTTTAAGTGGGTGGCTGTGTTGTTATGAGCGACATGGCGCAGCACATGCGAGTGTGGGCCCTTTCATGGGCCCAATACCGGCGAAGGGATAGTATAGGCAAATGGTGAGCAGTAGCTTGTAAATTTCGGTTGATAAACAGAAGTATAGCAGGTGCAATGAATCTTCAGGCCAGATATATAAATTTTAGTTGTATGAGGGTGAACGGTGTAGGGATATTACTGTGCTCGGCTTTGGCTCCACGCAGAGTATCGCTCTGTCAGGAAGACAACCGATAAGTTCAAATCATGATGAAAACAATTATTGATGGCAGCCGATGTTGAATGGACAATATATTAAAATCAGGATCAACAGAGAGTCAATGATATGTGGTCTTGCAAGTACAGTAATTGAACTGTGATTAGGTCACTGTTAAGCATCACCAACATATTGGCAACATTTATTGGCAAAACAGAGAGCAACAGGATCACTACCCCATTCAGAGAATGAGTGTGGATGGAGCGTCAACAACTTTTTGCTTTGCATCCTGCGTAATTCATATTCCGATTGGTTGCAGCCATCCATTCAAATCATATTGACAGCCTCTAAGGGAGAAAACAACAGCGACACGCTCCCTGCTACATCCTGAAAATCATTGTCAATGGTGCATCTACAGTGTTAGGTCTTGCATACATGGTAATCAAGGCCTCGGGGAGATCTTCACGCACAGAGTAGCATTATGGACCGCTGTAATGGCATGGCTGCACGTGACATGTCCAGGGCCGGGTAATACCCGCTGTATATTCTCGGCTCGCCACGAGCCTTAGATCTCTAGTGATAATCTTACCGTTATACTACTCTACAACATTGACATCCATGTTTGCAACCGTATCTACTGATTTACCTTCGAACGAGGCCATACACGGTTGTATGCCTTTACACTATTATCACTCTTATAATTTCAGATAAGTTTCGCATACGGGATGTCATGAATTACACCTTTCCGACGCATCACGACAGGTAGCCTACGCGCAAGATATCATTCAGCTCCGGGGGCACTGATTGCATCAGGACAGTGTCTAGATATGTCTATCAAATTGAGGTTAACGGTAACAGACGATTTCGTGTGAATTCCAGAGGCCAATCAGCCAGAGACGCGTCGCGACACCAAAAGAGAAATCATCCAGAATTGACAGCGACAGAATGCAGAAGCAACTAGGCTTGGGAAGTACACCCAATTGACGTTATCAGTAGCAGAGATAATTCCGAGTTGATTCCAAAGGCCAACTGGCCTGGGGACGTGTCATTGACCAAGTCGGTCGAAGTCAATTGCAACCAATACGTCGTATGAGAACTCGAAGGCTACCACTTGCGGGACCAATGAGATTCGATAAGTTACCTTCCAATTGAGTCAATTAACGATTACAGGGACGATTGCATAGCCCATAAGCCACTGAGAGTCACGTCACCGGCAATGCCGAAGCTGGCCATACTCCAGAGGCAGTTTACGAAGTATGCACGATTCACGTCAATCCACATCGCCACGGCAGTTGGATTTGCGACTCCCTTCTACACGACTCGATGGAGTCATCAACATTACGGAAGCTGAGAAGATCGCAAACGGGCACTGACCCCGAACGAAGTGCACCTATTGAGGATCAAGGCAGATTTTTGCGATACGCACCATTCACATCAAGTGATGCTACCGATGGCAATTCCAATCGGGATTACCTTCTACAGGAGGCAATGGGATCATCTACGTTGCGGATGATGTTAGGAGTATACCGCCGCAGTTATGGAAGTCTTACAATGCTATATCCGGTCACCAGCTATGCAATGAATCGACTACGATTACCGATGTGATTCCCGGTATCATTGGGCCACTGATGGGCTGAGACCAAGATAGTGGAGCAGCGATCGCAGATCGTATGGCAGCTCCGTATGGGAAGTACAATAGCCCGGAATGTTCTAACAGTGGCTAGAAGATACGATTGACAATTGCCATGGTCAATTTTCCCTGTTGGCACCTGATTTGACGACCGAATCGGATCGTTGTAAGGAGAGTGAGCCATCTGCGCCAACTCCATTCAATCTTGTCAAACAAGTCAACCAAAGCAGATCAATAGACAATGAGCGAATCCGGATGTGCCCATACGATGGCATATGAAGAGGGTTTATAGGAATACAATGGAGATGGTTGTCATCTTGTAGCCGGGATTCTCAGGATCCACGGGGCTACCGGATGGACAGTCTGGGCACTGTCAGGGGACCAGCCGATTCAGCATGTATTTAAGGCGGGGAGGTTCCATTGATGTGTCGTATTCCCACGTGGGAATGGACTGTATTTGGTTGTCAGACAGTCCAAATTGGGTTTGACAAGTACGTGATATGCTGAGTGAGCTTATTCGTACAACTGGTGGCAGCCCCGGTGGACGCACTGTGTAAGCTGGAGACAGCGATTGTCTTGGTACAAATTCAAGAATCCTAGCGTCGACTAGCAATGCATTCAATATGAGGCTCTGCAACCCCAGGGTGAGCGGAAGTTGTTGCAGTGGACCGGGCAGGCCATCAGGTATGCCCCGGGAATGAACATGGATCACGGCTGAGGGGGAGGCGTGTTCCGAAGGAAGCAGTGGTGTTCCGGATATTTCAATACTTGGAGCCAATGCCTTTGACGATCAAATAGCCAGTGAGGAGGTCGTTTGCACATTCTGACTATGAGTGGGAGTTCGTGTAGGGCGCTTGGGAGTGACCGTGGAAAGCATCTCTAGTGGTGAACGGTGAGATAGGCACCAGGCACTGGACCGGCGAGCAGGGAGCAGCCGCGGTAGTTGCGGCAGAAGAGTGTACAAACAATGCCGACCATGAATGACTGCTACCGGCACACCGAGACATGAAAGGAGTAATGGACGGCGGGGCTTGGCCGTATCGAGGCAAACTGTTCTAAATCCGGGCTCCTGGGTAATCCTTCGTACCGCTCCATACCTAGTACAAATCGAGAACTAATGTTTGCAGATGGAGCCGGCACGACAACAAAGATGGTCCCTACAGATGATGGAGGACTTATCCCAGTAATGTACAGAGATGTCCTGGAGGTATTCAGCAAAGCCTAGGCGGAGACACTCCCGGCGCATCGGTCAATTGACCATGTAATCAACTTGGACCCCGGCTACAATCGCCATATGGGCGGATTATAATTGAGAGGGGTTGGGTTGAATGGAGTTTTCAGTTGAGTTGAGTCGAACAATATTCACGCAATTGCGTGGATCAAGATCACATGCTTGCGAGGCCGGATCATAGATTTGGACTTAAAGATCCCACGCCATATGGATGGATTGATGAGTGGGTATTGTCTTATCACGGATAATATGTCACCGCATGGATTATGGGACTGCGATGAGGAGTCAATGGAAGACAGACATGGAGGTCAGTAACGGTGACCTTTAGAGAACTTACAGAGCATCAGCAACGGCCCTAGTTTCGGTCAGAAACACATGGGTGTTCCGGACGGCTCTGACGGCTCTGACCGAACCTCGTACCCTCTGACAGAGCATTACATGCTACCCGTCGCTCAGGCGACAGGTCACATTGTACACATACCTCCTGTACTTTTTGATGATGTATACACACATCAGAAGGAGACGTGTGTTACACACTTCGCAGTTATGCTGAAGCCGTGTACACAACGCCTGGCGATGTTTTTGCCTTTCTCCGGCCGCCGCTCCCTTCGGAATGCTGCTGGTGCGCTTGGAAATCATAGCCACTCCTTATTGTTCAATGATTTTCAAAACATATGCATTCAGTTTGTATTCTCATCTATGTATCTATTCTACGTATCTACACACGGTATATCTGGACTGGCAGCACGCGGCGATTGTCAGCAATTTGAGGTGCGCCTGAAGATGACAATCGAGTGATCGTCCACCTCCGTTACCCCTGTATCTCCATACACCTGCCGTCACTCATGAACGATGTACTTGGAGGCCGTGATCGAGCGAGTTGAGAGATGCACTTGGAGGCCGTAATTGAGCGAGTTTGGATATACAGTTAGGGGCCGTGATTGAGTGAGATTGGACAAGTCTTTGGAGGCGGTCGATGGACGGCGCGCCGGGCGCTGAGACTGTATTTCATTGGTTAGTAAACTCGCAACCGTGGGAATGTGACAAGGTGACTGTACCTTTGAGCTCTCATGGAGATCTGGCTGATGTTGGTCGATTGTGAATGCAGGCACGCCGGAAGCTGAAGCTACATTCAGAGGTCAACTCATAATCATGAGGATGAAGGGAAGACAAACGATCTTTGAGTGCTGTACTCAGTGTATGCTGTACTCGGTGTGTGCTGTACTCGGGGTCAACTCATGATCATGCCATGGAGAGATAGAGAGGGATGACTTGACGTTGTGTTCTGCGATGATGATTGAGATGTGGATGAGAAACAGAGAGATGTGGGATGAGGATGAGAACTATGTGGAGGAATCGAGCGGATATGAGAAATCAGGGGTACTACTTGCCAGATTGGGTTGGGAAGACCTCGTATCAGTGATATTACACACTGGATTGGGTCTCGTACCTGCCGTATCGGGCATGGTATATTGACTCGCACACAAAATTCTCTTAATTCCAAGTTTCTCCTGATGATTTGTCCCATCTCCTCTACCATCACCTAAGAACACAAAGTTAAGTCATTCCTCTCTATCTCTCCATGCCATGATCATGAGTCAACCTGGCTCAAGGAGTGTGGGATGAGGGTGAGAAGATATGATAATACCCAGCCGCAAGGATCCACTCAATTGCGTAGATTCACGAGTGAGATCAAAGGATGGGAAAGATACAGTGTGTATATCGTATGGACTGACCGAGCGAGAAGAAACTGTGAAACAGCGATTCGAAGGTGATATGCAACGTGACGCGCGGTATTGACGCCGGGCGTGGAGTCATCCGCCGACGAGGTTTCTCTGACTGCTCTGACGGAGCACGTCCACTCTGACAGAGCCATTCCACCTGGACGGAAATGTTTTTTGCTGATGAGCTACTGTAATGGCAGTCATGATTTGGTTCTTTCCAATGGCACGAGACGTGTCCAGGGCCGGGTAACCGCCAACCCTATATAGACGACTCATGATCTCCCTGAGATTGCTCGCGATAATCTTACCTATCAACTACTCTAATATATTACCACATCCACGTGTGCAACCGTATCTTCTCACATATTCTCATGGGTGGCCATATACGGATAAATGGCCTTACACAATTATTGCTGTTAATCAATTCGATACATTTCGCTCACGGAATCTCCCGATTTTACCCCTTTCGACGCGTCGCCACAAACTAACACGTTTTATCACACAACATGCCTCCAAAGACGTTTTCAAGAACTCAATTGCGCGTCACAGACATCCATGAGAGTGATGACGCTCTGCAGGCAGCGGCATCGACAGCTAAAAGCACTACTCCAACAGTCTGAGCAGAGGCCGAGACTGACGATGACATTGACGATCACCTCAACGATGACCTCAGAGGTCAGTGAAACAAAGATAACCCGATCGACGACGATAGTGGAGATCTCCGTTCCCCAATTACTGATGAGGATCGTCTAGACGTGGCGAATCAAAACTGGTTGATAATGGAAATGCTGCTCGAAAATCAAGCCCAGTGGAAAGCCGAAGACAGACTACAGCAGGAGAGGATGGCAGCCGAACCTGTACGAATGGCTGCCGACCGGGATCAATGGGTTCCCGAACGCGCCGAACGCACTGAACGAAGCACCGTAGGCCCAAGACCGACTATCTAAAAGGTGGTTGACCACGTGAGGTTCTGCGGCGGTGCAAAAGAGCTGGACCGATTTCTGGACGCGGTACGCTCGAACTTCAACTGCCGCGGCCACCTATTCCCACGCGGTGGACCGGAACACGTCAAATACGCGATCTCTCTTCTGGACTCCTGGAATAATCATCAAAACCCGACACTTAGACAGACGGCGATGAGAGACCCTTCGGAATGGGCGGGCGACTTATCTGCACAATCCGACCCATGCCTACAGGACTTCGACCTCTTTCCACAAGAGATGGCCAAGGCTTATGGGGATAAGGACCGACGACGCGTGGCAGTGACCATACTGATGCAGGGATACATGCAACTTCCACAAGAATTGGTCAGACCCTATGCGAATCGTTTCAAAGCTGATTGGAGACAGGCTGGGTGGAATCTATGGAAGCATGAAGAAGTCCTCTACGACAGTGCCTGGGCAGGCCTCCGCAACTCTCTCAAGAACAAATTTGGACCGATGACGCCCGCCTGGGGCAGATTGGACACCTTGGATGAATTCTTCGATAAGGCTGCGGCCTCGGAAGTTACTCATGTCGAAAACAAGAAGCTACAGCAGCAGCAACAACAGCAGCAGCAACAACGGCAGCAGAAACAGCTCAGGGACTCGTCATCCAAAGGTGGCAAACGAGGATACTGGCCATCCATCACTGATCCAGCCGACACCACCGGCGGCGACAAATCCAGTCAATCGGGATCAACCAGACACAAATCAGCGGGCCGAGGACAATGGTCAGGCTTACCGCCAGGACCATGGGTCTCAACGGAAATCTTCGAAGGCCGACGTTCTACCGGCAAGTGCTTACGATGCGGATCTCCGAACCACAAGGTGAGCATCTGCCCTCAATACTCACGAGGAGGTAACCCACCGTAACAGCAGGACCAGACACTAGCCCCAAACAGCGACGGAGGACACAAAATCAAACGACAGAAGTCCTTCGACAATCAACAGCCAAAAAACTCATAGACCTCTCTCGGCATCTGGCCGGACGGGAAAGGTGCAACGAGGCGGAATTGGGTTTGGAGAGGTTGGCAATGCAGACTTTGATGGCGACGATGGACAGCATAAAACCGCATCGGATTGCTTCGAAGTGAATGGTGTTGTTGGAGAGCCCAAAAGCTCTCATGAAGAGTAAGTACTTATGCGGCATGTCCAGACCGGACACAATCCATATTATTCACGACGTTGTTATAAGAGATGGAAATGGGGAAATGCAACGCGTGCAAGCTCTCATCGATTGCGGCGCGACGAGCATCATTATGGCACAGATACTGCCAAAACGGCTTGGTCTAGTGGACGAACCAGCATACGTCACGACTCGAGGCCTCAATGGCCAGGTAATGGCTCACACAAGCGGAAGTCGAGAAACGGCATTGACGGTTCAGTATATGGAGCACATATCACCGGGTCCAGAATGGGAGGTGCTGGTCGTGCCCATGCGGGCTTACGACTTGGTTTTGGGATTACCGTAGTTCCAGTCCAGGAATCCTGATGTCGACTGGCAATGCGGTCGACTTTTGGCTCTGCGAACCCCAGGGGGAGTGGAAGTGGTTAGTGTTAGCAACGGTTCCAGGTTAGGGTTGGGACCGGAACCTAACCGTGGCAACGGGTTTTACCACACCAAAAACCGGACCGTTGCAATTGGGCCGGTTTTACCAGCAAAAACCCGGCATTTCAAGTTCACAACTTTGACCCCAATTAAGTATATGAGTTCTGATCATATCATGACATGATCAGTAGGTAGATTGTGCATTTCTTCCCGCTGTTTCACCTCCTGCTGTCAGATCTGCAATCTGACCGCTATTCATTGAGTCCCTTTTGAAAACTCGCGATTTTGGCTGAATATTGGCCTGTTTTTCACTGCAACTCAACGAAAATTGACCTGATCACAAATCTGACATTGGGAGGTGAAAGAACAGGAAGAAATGCACAATCTACGTACTGATTATGTCATGATACGATCAGAAGTCTAATACTTAAATAGAACCATAGTTGCTGGAACCGTACAAATGGAACCGCGGTCCGGTTCCAACCCGGCCAAAAACCCGCGGGTATATGTCCGGTCCGGGTAACACCCCGCCAAGACTTGGCAGGTTCGGTTCCTTGGCGGGTCCTGACCCGGACCGAAGCCGGGTAACCCGGAACCGTTGCTAACACTAGAAGTGGTGGCAGTGGACCGGGTAGACCATCAGGAATGTCCCAGGAATGTACCAGGATCTACGGCTAGGGAGGAGGCGTGTTCCGAAGGAGGCGGCGGTATCCGAGATATTCAAATACTCGGAGCAACTGCCTTGGACGATCTACTGGCCAGTGAGCAGGTCATCGGGACATTCTTTCTGAGTGTGGGAGATTGTACATGGCTGCTGGGAGCGAATGTGGAATGCATCACTGATGGTGAGTGAGATATGCCGTAGGTACTGGACGGGCGAGCAGCGAGCAGCGGCGGTATTTGCGGCAGAAGAGTGTACCAACAATGCCGACCTTGAATGACTGCTACCGGCACGCCGCGACACGAAGGGACAACTGGACGGCTAGGCTTAGCTCGTCCCTAAGCGAACCGTTTAAAATCCGGACTCCTGGATATTCCTCCTGACTGCTCCATATATATATTACGAATTGAGCACTAACGTTTGCAGATGGAGCCGGCACAACGACAAGGACGGTGCCTACACATGATGGAGGACATATCCTGGCTATATACCGAGATTTTGTGGAGGTTTTCAGTAAAGCAAATGCGGAGACACTTCCCCCACATCGGTCAACTGACCATGCAATTGACTTGGAGCCCGGCTATAACTTGCCACTTGGGCGGATTTGAAACCTATCGGAGTTCGAGTTGAGGACGTTCAAGGCTTACATCGAGGCACACCTACCCAGAGGGTTTATTCTCATTGCCGGCGGCGGTGCCAATTCTCTTTGCAAACAAGAAGAACGGAGGACTAAGACAGTGTGTCGACAGTCGTGCACTTACCAAGGCAACGGTGAAGAATCAGTATCCCATTCCCTTGATTTCAGAGATGCGTGACCGTGTGCGCGAGGCCAGGATATTTACGAAGCTGGACCTCCGCGGGGCTTATAACTTGATCCGGATCAACTAAGCCGATCAATTCAAAACGGCTTTCCGAACGCGTTACTGCCGCTTCGAATACCAGGTCATGCCGTTTGGCCTAACAAACTCACCGGCTACTATCCAGTCTTACATTGATGATTGCCTACACCCATACATTGACAACTTCGCAGTATGCTGCCTCGAGAACATACTCATCTATTCGGCCAACGAGAACGAGCATGAGGAGCGGAGGCGCCAAGTGCTGCAGCGACTCCAGGAATTCGGTCTCTATTGCAAAGACGCGAAGTGTCCATTCGGAGTTTTGGAAGTCGGCTTCCTTGGGTTTGCCATCACTCCCGATGGAGTCGGCATGGAATCGGACAGGATCTCCACAATCGAAGACTGGATGACACCGAAATCAGTTAGGGATGTCCAGGTGCTTCTCGGGTTCACGAACTTTTACCGAAGATTCATCCGGAAATATGCCAAGGTGACCCTTCCACTGACGGAATTACTAAAGAAACCAGACACAAGCCCGAGAGGAAAGAAAGGGACATATCCAGCGAAATGGGAATGGACATGGCAAGCCGAAGTGGAGCTCCGGAAACTGAAAAGGACCTGCCCCGAGGCACCAATCCTCCAGCATCTCGACCCGGCAAAGCCGATCATTCCCCAAACGGACGCGAGTGGATTTGCGATTGCAGGCCTCCTCAACCAGTACAATGTTTTCGGGGTTCTCAGACATGTCAATTTCTACTACTGGAAGTGCTCTTCAGCCGAACAGAATTACGACACTTATGAGCGGGAGCTATTCGCCATTGTGGAAACACTGAATCAGTAGCGGCATTACCTTGAGGGCGCAAATTACAACGTCTCGATTCTTTGTGACCACAAGAATCTCAAATACTTCCAGACATCCAAAGTGCTCTCCAGATGACAAGCCAGGTGGTCGGAGAGTCTTTCGGATTACGACTTTGTAATCGAGCACCTGGAGGGCAGGAAGAACCCTGCCGATGGCCCGTCCAGACGGCCCGACAAAGAGATCGGCTACGAAAGGCCTGTGGCACGACAATTGGCAACCGTCTCAGTGGAACCATTCTACGATCTCATGCCAGCAATCATCGCGGCACAGGTTTCCGACACTTCGCCTGTCGACGTCTCCACAAAGCTTGTCGACCGACCAATGATAGATGGCACAGATGCTGCCAAAAATGACAGCCAATGGAAAGTCGTCACGGGAGTCTTGACTTACGAGGGGAGGATATATGTTCCTGCGGTTGATTCTTTACGTGGAAAAGTGATATATCTATTCCATGACAACCCTGAGTCCGGTCATTTTGGAGCTCTAAAGACCTCTGAGCTGGTATCTAGGGATTTCTACTGGCCAGTAATGGACTCGCGTGTACGTAAGTATGTCAGTGGCTGCGAAGTATGTGACCGAATCCAAGCACCTCGGCACGCCAGGCACGGGATCAACATCGCCTTGTGGGCACCATCGCAGCCATGGGAAGGCGTCACGATGGACTTCGTCACTGACTTGCCAGAGTCAACAGCATCGGGCTACATCGGGATTCTCGTCATGGTGGACCGACTGACAAAGATGGCAATGTACTTACCGTGCCGCAGGGATATAGACTCGCCGGAATTGGCCCGGATCATCTTTGAACACGTCACCTGCAATGGTGGCGTCCCGGATAACATAGTTACAGATCGCGGCACCCAGTTCACAAGCCGATTCGGAACCTGGGTATGTTCTCACTTCATTACTGACCATTGGCTCTCGACAGCCTTCCATCCACAGACGGACGAGCAGACGGACCGTCAAAACCAGACGATGGAGCAGTATCTCCGGGCTTTCTGCAACTACTAGCAGGACAATTGGGTCGAACTCTTACCGCTCGCTGAATCCACATACAATAACGCCATACACCCGTCCACGTGGATGACTCCATTCTGGGCGAATTACCACTACCATCTGGTGATGCAGTTTACGGCCCCAAAGCAACCATCTAGCCTGAATTCGGAAATCCAAGCAGACACTTTCGCAGCTGGCTTGGAGGAGATTCACCAAACTCTCCATAAGAACTTGCAGGAGGCTCAAGCAAATCAGAAGAAGTACGCCGGCGGCAAAGAGGTTGTTTTCGAGGTCGGAGATAAGGTCTGGCGTTCAACCTGGCACTTCCGGACCACAAGACCGTCAAAGAAGTTGGATTACAAACAGACAGGACCGTACACGGTAAGTCAGGTCATCAATAAGAAGGCTTACAAATTACACCTTCCGTATACGATCCGGAAGCACAACGTTTTCCACGTCTCCTCCCCGACCGCTATACACCTCCTACCGCCGGCCCGCCGCCATATGAACCGCAGCCGACGGTCGTCCTTGACTCTGACAAATGGAAGTCGACCGAATCCTGGACTCGAAACGACCCTACCAGAAGCTCCATTATCTTGTACGGAGGGCGGATTACAGTTACCGACGGACTAGCTAGGAACCTGCGGAGAATCCCGGGAATGCGCAGGAATTGGTCGACGAGTTTCACCGAGAGCATACGAGGAAGCCTCAATGATGATTGCACTTGGAGAAGTGGGATTAGACGTCTACTACGGGGTTTGACTTTGCTAAATTTTTATGGATCTCGGGCTGGTGTATATGGAGTCGGCACGGGTTTTGACCACCTACCACTGGGGGTGGAGTTTCCCCGTCCACCGAATCCACTGTGAGGCTGCTCATATGGCACTCATCGGTTGTGGGACTTATTAAGTCGTGCGGAGACGTAGGGATTGGTTTTGTATCTTTTCGTGTGGTTTCTCTTATTATATATACATACGTGGCAGCCCAGGGGGTCTGCTCTTAAAGGGGGGGGTGATGTAATTGCAGTCATGATTAGGTTCTCGGCAATGGCACGAGACGTGTCCAGGGCCAGGTATCCGCCAACCTGATATAGACGACTCGCGATCTCTCCGAGATCGCTAGCCATAATCTTACCTATCAACTACTCTAGTATATTACCACATCCACGTATGCAACCGTATCTTCTCATATACTCTCATCCGCGGCCATATACGGATATACGGCGTAATGGCAACAGGAGAAGTCACGGAATGCGGCCGATACAAGCGCAATTATGCATAGGGTGGCAATGAATGGCTGGAACCAACTGGATCACAGCCAGAGATGGATCACGGCCAGAGAGGGTTTGTGGCGGGAGATGGATAGTAGGAGATCGATCCCGGCCGGAGATGGATCGCGGCCAGATATGGATCACGACCGGATATTGAAGGATGACCGGAGGTGAATGACAGGAGATGGACCTCAAGAGATGGATTACAGGAGGCGGAAGGCAATCACTCCCCTTCCCTTTTATGAAGATATTGCAGTTATGCGGAGTTATACCCTTCTCGAAATAACTTGCTTTGATTTCGAGCTACGGAGTTGCAATCGAGCGCAGATATGCAGATATACTATGTACTGGCGGCTTGGCTCCACCGAGTACGATACTGAGCGCTATTCAGAGCACTATTCAAAGATACTGAATTATGCAGCTGATGCCAGAGTTCCAATGGTGAATACGATCCCGAATCTGATCCTGAGTCACAGCTACAATGACGAGTCCGCACAACCCGTACGAGATGAATCTTTGCGGGAGCAACGAACTTGAAAGAGGGGGATGACAGTGCCGGAATCACAACAACCCTTAACGCGAACAATTACCGTACCAGAAGTGCAGGAACAAAACACCATGAAACGCATTTGCCAATAGAGAAGGCTGGCAGCGGCATGTGCACCCAGAGAAGTGATGGCAAACACACCTACAAATGTATCAAGAGGCCGCATGTCCAAGTTACAATCCCGAATGAGATCCTGACTCAGTCTCGGCGATCCTAACCCAGTCTCGACTATCCCCAGATATGCAGCTGCTACTGGAAATCAACTTCAGAATCAAGCATAACCAACAGATCTGGCACCCGAAGAAGCGGTAATGGATAAGTCATCAGCAGAGCTACGACGTACACAAGGGGGATGACAATGCCGGAATCACAACAATTGCTACCACGAGCAGTCACCATACCGGAAGTTCCGCGGGGAAGCACCAAAGCGCACTTGCCGGCAGGAAATTGCAGCTTGAGATTAGTCGATGAGTGTACCTTGGAAGAGATCACTTGCAGAGTCAACAAGCACGTGGAGAAGAGTCATCTGGATGCAACGCCAAGTGAAATCAGGAAACAGCAATGTGGATACCCAGACAAGTGACAGCGAGCAGACCTGGAGATGGAGCGGACAGCATACCCGAAGGAAAGCCGGCGAGCAATTGCAGATGATCAGTGCACAGAGCACATGACGGATGTCAAGTGTATCTACAAGTGCACCGACTAGGAGGATGATCAGTTCGACTGCAAGAGCACCGGAGAGATGATGAGAAGACCAAACGAATTTAATCTATGCTGAACAAGTGCATTTAGGTCTACCGAAGCAGTTCCGAACGAGACCGAAAATGTTCTCTGATGATACCACATAGTCTACCGAACAGCATCACGAGCAAGTCACCGAAACGCATCACGAGAGATAGTCACAGAACGGCATCATGAGAGACAGTTGAGACAACTACCAAGAGAAGATCACTGAGATTGCGCAGCGACCAAGATCGCGGTCGAAGATCTCCAATTTGGGTTTGAATGAGAGGATTATCGGGAGCCCTCTACTGACGGCACCGACTGGGATGTTTACCAAACGGCTTAACGAAATGAATGCTAAATGACCATACTGGAGGGCTATCAGCCTGCTTGGTTAATGCTGAAGGAGGATTAATATAACTACTGACAGGCACCATGTGAGAACCACCGGCTGCAAGGGATGATATCAGGTATCGAGGCTGGCCTTCAAAGCTATGCACGACGGTCAGGAGAGCGCTAACGCGCTTCAATATATATGGTATGAATGGCCATTTCCGGAGAAGCTTACGAGATAGATACGAGGTCATATATGGGTGACCATCACCGACGGCTATGATACCAGGAGAAGACGCTTCTCAAACGGCAATAATGATCACAGATCGGCAGGGCCTGCGGAGTTCACGAGGAATGGGGTGAACTCGAGGGCCAGTGCACTTGAAAGTATGGTGAGTATGACCGGTTACTGGAATGATTACAAATTAGATATACCGATGCGATGGCGATGACGATGGCGATGGCGATGGCGATGATGAACAGTGAGCAGAAGCCACCATCGATGCCGCCGAGTCAAGCCGAGCCTCATACTATGATTTGGGATTTCACCGAGATTACTATGTCTAATTCAGACAATGACCTACACTTGGTACGAGATAGGAGTGCGAGATTGGATGGTCGGATGCCGGGCATTCCACAAGTGGAGATATGGAGGACGGTGTTCGTTTGGATGTTCCTTCTTTCTCTTGTGTGCTCTTCTCTTTACTTCTTTACTTCTTCAGATCTCGGCCCAGTACAAATTCTATCGGCATGGGTTTTTACCACCCCCGGAGATAAGTCAAGTGGAGGTGGAGTTTCCCCGTGCGCCGGATCTGCCCAACGGCCACCATATGATACTGATCGGTTACGTTGGGACATATGGGTTCATATGTTTGCGTATGTTGAACTGTTATTTGATTGTTGTCATTCTTTCCTACTCTTGTACAGGATTATGCAGGCCAGCGGGTCTGCACCCAAAGAGGGGAATAATGTAATGGCATGGCTGCACGTGACGTGTCGAGGGCCGGGAAATACCTGCTGTATATTGTTGGCTCACCACGAGACTTCGATCTCTAGCGATAATCTTACCTTTTTACTACTCTACAATATTGACATCCACATTTGCAACCATATCTACTGATATACCTTCCTATGAGGCGATACACAGGCGTATGCCTTTACAACCGCCTTGATAGGCAAAAATGCAAGATATCACAAGAACAACTCGGATTCCAAAATAATCGATATCGCAAACTGCATAACATCCAATAACATGTTATTGGTCATTGAAAACGCGATTTTGATAAGATAGTGTTAAGATACTGCAAAAACAAGAGGCGTATATGAATCTATAGATGGACCAGCTGGGCAATCCGCTGACAACCCGCCCAATTCAGACGGGTTGGACGTTTACCATTGAACTGTACCCGGGCTGACGGTTTTGGTCAATTGACAACCAGGACCCCCGATTTCGGAATGGTTTGGTTTGAACCCGGACCTGGACCTGGACCCGAAGTGAAAGTCAGGAACAATTGCTATCACTGGGACGCACTGGTGGAAATGACCTGGAAGATGCAGGAATCTGGGGAGGAGGTGTGGAAATTATGTACATAGGCAGCCAACATTCATAATTATCCAACGTACTGACATTGGCAGCGAGAGAGGCTGCTACTGCTTCCAAAGCTCCTGAGGTCAGAGGTCAGCAATTCCCACATGCCCTTGAATGTTCAGGTTCAGATTGAGCACAGGTGAGAGGTTGCATTGCTCAACACAGGATGATGATTCAACACAAACCCAGCAGTCTTCCTGATAACCTGTCAACAATGCAGTAGACATTCAACTACCTGAGCGCAGCGCCCTTAGGCCAGATCTTGCCACACATCTAGAAGACCGGAGAAATAGAGCAGGATAACCTCCCAGCTTTCATGCAACAAGTGAAACCAGCAATTGGGGAATCCGATGGAATCGCCACCGCTAAACCAATGATCTGTGGTATCACACCCATGACCAGAGATATCTATCAGTATTATCATCTCTTTCAGATGATTACCTCTGACCTAAATTAGAAACCATCAACTATCGGGAGTGCGCTTTGGATGTGGTTGTCAGATGAAATGGAAAATACCTTCACATAGTGTGCTATGCCGGAGAAACTTCCAGCCTTTGGTATGGTGTGTTGGAAATGGGATGATCAGATCCAATAGTAGTGAGCTTAGATAGTAGGTGAGGGGACTGGGGGAGGGGTAGGTTGCGCCTCCTGAGCACAGCCCCCTCCACCACCAAAGGAATGCAAAGTAGCCCCCACCGCTTTCGTTGCATGATACACCACACCACCACTATTCAATCTCCACACAGCCAGGTGGAAGATTACGGTAGAAGAAAGGGCAAAATAAGTTGCAGATAGATGGTGTTCGTATCTTGAAGTGTCTAATCATAAGGCGGCAGCATGCAGGTCACGAAACCAGCGTTAGATATTTCAAGCTGCTGAAGCAGATGTGAAACCAGTAGGAAATCGGCCAAGTGCCACGGAATCACAAACAGAAGAGGTCAGTCAAAGCAAGACCGCTCTTTGATTGAATGGAGGAGTTATATTTAGAATGTTTTCAAACCTTTTGCAATTTTCCATCTGTTAGTGAGAAAGGTGGAGGTATTAGAAGGGACTATGGAAGGAAAACAATTGGTTATAACCTGCACATTGACTATAAATGATAAGGAAATATTGTCACGTGCGGTGATTACCTGGGGTGCTATGGACATTGCATTCATTGATCAAGACTTTGCCCGCCATGACCAAATCGTACAACAATAGTTCAAAGAGACATGACAAGTCGAGTATATCGATGGAAGGCCTATCCAGTCTGCATCATAATACATCTCACAAATGTGGGTATAAAATTTCCAAAACCACAACGAACAATTACCTATGGGTGTTTCAAACATTTGACACCATCCAATTATCCTTCGCATTACCTGATTACGATTGGATAATGTGCCAGTACAAGTCGCATAAAATAGAGTTGCATTTTGATCACCGTGCGGCCCTACACATTGTCTCGATTATTCTGTCATGGTACAGAGAGTCATACAGGATCCTCCAGACCCAGCTTATCATGCAGAGATAGGGATATTCCAACCCAGACATGATCTCCGCCACTCTTCCAAGTTGATGTTTTGATGCTTAATGGATTCTCATTCTTCCGGACAGCTAAGGAAGGAAAGCTTATAATCATTAAAGCCGCAATATATGACAATAATAATGCCATTGAGTCGAAGGACTGGAAGGAGCAACCTTTGGAGGCCCTTGTTCCCAAACAGTATCATGCATGTCTACAGCTGTTAAGTACAATATTGGTGGATCTGGTTCCACCAGATCGAGCCGGCATTGATCATGAGGTACAACTGGATGAATGGGAGACACCTTTGTGGGGGCTCCTTTGTTCGATGTCAGAAGCAGAACTAGTGGTACTTACAGCATGGCTGAAGGAGAATCCGTGAAACAGCTTCATATGTCAGTTATCATCCCCCTTCTGGCGTCCTGTTCTCCTCCCATAGATTCTGGACAGAGGATTATAGTTTTGCATCGATTACCACAATATGAATAGTACAACAGTTAAAATCAGGCACCCATTACTCGATACACGAGAATCATTGAATTTGCGTCCAGGAGCCCAGATATACCTCAAGCTGGATCTCCCCGTAGCATATACTCAACTACTGTTCCAAGAAGGGGATTAACATCAGGTCACCTGTTGGACGAAGTATGGGCGGTTTGAACTTGCAGTTATACAGTTTGGAACAACAAATGCGACTGCGGACAGCTAAGGAAGTATCAATACAGTCATCAGTGAGAGTTTAGAAGACTTCGCATCAGCCTATCTGCCTGATATATTAATACAATGTAATTCAATGGATGGATCTGTGGAGCATGGCATATGGGAATTGCAACGTCTCCTGCAAGCTGGACTTTACCTGAAAGCTGCAAAATGTGAGTTTCATATGGAGACTGTTAGAGATCTGTGGCAGCTTATATTGACAAAGGGGATTTTGATTGTTAAAGATAAGGTCAAAACTGTGAGGAACTGGGGCCGGAACAAGAAGGGAATGCATGGACGGTTAAATCCCTTGTTCAATGTACAATACTTCCTTGGTTTCTGTAACCACTACTGATGCTTTATTTGAAAGTATTCCGAGAAAGCGTAACTCTTAACAAGATTAACAATGAAGGATGAACTCTTGAAATGGGAATGAAAACTACAATTGTGGTTTGAGATGATGGCGATTGCATTTACAACGCCAACATTTTCACGATGCATTCATTATGAAGGGGAGGTAATTATTGAAATAGATGCCTCAGATTATGTGTCTGCAGGAGTTATATCGCAGTATGATGTCAAAGGAGTTCTGGATCTGGTAGTGAATGTGCCAAAGAAACACACTTCGGCCAAATGCAACTATAACATATTTGATCAGGAACCCATAGCTAGCACTAAAGCACTTGAGGAGTGGAGACCCAAGTGTGCAGGGGCAATGAATCCCCTCCAATGATTGGCAGATCACAACAACCTTGAATATTGTATAACATAAATTCAGCTGTACCCGAGACAGCCATGATGGTCGCAATTGTGAACCAGGTTCAATTAGCAAATAGTCAATAAAGCAGGAGAATCAGATGTGTAAGGGGATGCTGTGATGAGCAGGCCGGGAAACCTCCCGGAGAGGGGGGATGAATGATTATAACATGCCGAATATGTGATTCTAAATCTGCAGAATTTACCGAAACACAGGGGTGTGTTAGCGGATATGCCACCTGCCCATCACTGTTCTTTCATCTCGGATCTCACGGCAGGAGCATATGTTACTGACACCAACACTGATAAGATAATAGAAGCAATCCGAATACGATGTAGATCAACAGAAATTATCAGTAGAAAATGCACAGGGGATGAAGAAATGATACAGTGTAGACAGAATTAGTACGTGCCGGAAAGGGTTGCACTACTGGTACGATCGATCCAGGAACACCATGATACTACTTTTGCAGGGCACCCAGGACAAAGTAAATGATCAACCTCAATGGTAGAAAGTACTACTTGGACGGAATGTGTAGAGGTGATGATCAGTATATATGGCACTGCCATGACGGTTAGTGGTCCCAGAGCTTACAACATTAAACATCTCGAGTCCTTCTACCTTTACCCACGCCACAAACAATGGGAGGAAATCTTGATCAACATTGTGGTAGGGTTACCGAAAAGCAAAGAGTTCAATACCATGTGGGTCGAAGTGGACAGACTTTTGAAGATGTGACATGTTATTCACCGCCATATGACGATGGTGGCTTCAGGGTTTGCCCAGTAATACCTACACACTGTTAAACACCATCATGGACTAAAAAGAACAATCTTCTCGGATTGGGGACCTCATTTTGAGCCAACTTTTTGGCGCTAGATGTGTGATTGTTTAAGGTTCGACCAATGAATATCCACAGCGTTTCACCAGCAGCCTGATGGGCGGATGGAATGAGTGAATGGTGGGATGGAACAGTATCTCGGATGTTTGTAAATACCTGACAAGATACCTCCGTAAATCGCCTTCTGTTGGCTAAGTTTGCCACACATACTGGGATATTGCATTCAATGAAATGCACCCCATTTTATGCTGTGCAAGGTGTGGATCATAGAACGTTGTTTGCAGACATGGCAATACAGGAACGGGATCATTGACACCTGGAGGCCAATCAGGTTTACGTCACAATGCAACAGAATGATGGACACCTCCCAGTCACAATGATAAGGAGTCAAGCATTCCAGGATGAGGGTGCGAGTCAAGGAGTGGTTCTTGCACCGAATATCCATGAGGGGTGTGAGGGGTGGTTGGACACTACACATGTTCGAACCGCATTACCTACACAGAAGTTACACACAAAATGATTGGGGCACTTTACAGTTGTTTATCGTGTATCCTGATATACTTATGAGGTGGCACTCCCAGCATCATTACCAATTCATGGGGTGCAACTTGCCTCCCTTTTCGATCGCATGGATGTTGAACTCATTGCTGGGCAACAAGTTGTTCCGACTGCTGCAGCAGAAGTTGACAGTGAAGAAGAGTATCAAGTATCCAGTGTTGAGGATACTCAAATGTTACTTGACTTGTTGGAGTACTGTATTTGATGACCAGGATATAATTCTGTCATGTGAAAACCAGTGAAGTTCATTGATGGGTGTCAAGTGGTGGAGGAGTTCCATCAATAATACCCCAGGAAACCAAGATAATTGGAAAATATTTTCAGAATACTTCCAGCCTAAGTGGGGGGATACGGTCATAGCATTGGGTTACGAGCGGCAAAGGAGCGGGTTGGGGAAAAGTTGTCAGAGAAGTTCATGTTACAGAAAGACAGAGATGTTGGGGGATGTGGCGATGGCATGATCATACGGTGTGGAGGTGGCATCATAATTTGTTACATTCAAGAACAGTTGTGAGGTATCGCCACGTCGGATGACGCGGCGTGGATGTAACGACAGGAAGAGTGTAGGTGGAGGGTAAGATCATGAAGAACGAGTTGGATGGTATGTCGAGGCATGAGGAATGATTGGGTGGGTGGCGTACAAATTGAATATACACAGAGGATCATTGGTGCTGGAGAATTTCCATTTCATCTTTCTTTACTTGTTCTCTTGCATAGCAAAGCAAGTTACCACATTAAACAGCTCTGACTCTCATCTTATTGTCCAAATATGCACTTCAAGTTATTGCATTGTTCCGATCACACACTTTTGTTACCAATTACACCTACCTCTGTTCCTACCCAGTGTATCCTCCATGTCCACCACCGTCTAATAGAATGCTTTTTATAGATCCTGTCACACCTACCGCATCCCGTTCTGTAAGAACATCATTTACTGACTCTCAGTGTAATATTGCCAGCACAGTTAGTCCTCAAACCCAGTGACACCAGGTGTTTCTTGAAAAGTTCAAAAACGGTGCCAAGAAATCCTTGGCAGAAGCAGAAATGACATGGGCTGGGGATATGTATCTATGGCAGCAGATTATGGAGAAGAAAAAGAAAATAGACACTTGACACCTAAAGTATGACAAGTAGAGTTATTGGGGTACTATTGAGTGAGGGTCAGTATTGGAACAAAAGCGAAAGCAAACAGATAAAGATAATGCTATTATAAAGGCCAAAAGGCAACATTGAAAGGCAAAGACTGAAGAGACTGAAAATGTACTTCCCCTTCACTCTTCTTCCCCCAAATCTTTTCCCCAGAATGCCCCACCTCTTCTACTTCCTGCCCCTTAGATGTGCATAAAGAAAGTGTAAGAAAATTAGTGTAAATAACTGTTGTTGGCAGTTTGGAGTATTTTGGTTTTTTTTCGCAACCGGGTGGTATTCGCAATCGGGTGGTCGATGACTGTAGGGGACAACCAGGCCCGCATGTAAGCCGAGTGATAGTCCAAAATGCGAGTGACAGCATGGTGATTTACCGACTGTCCGTCATCACGTGATAGAGCCTAAAAGTAGTCTCAGAGGTCGATGATGGTGTGGAGTAATTGATAACAGTCTTGATGGATTGTTGTTTATTCATACTGTATTTACTCTGGCTAGAGTATGACAGGACCCTTATCCCCTCCGGCTCCAGGCGAGCCGGTTAGGTGGCGGAGCTCCCACCCGCTACCCTCCGTCCCCTCTGATAAAGACATATTGAAAGAGAAAAGGAACGAGGAAGGAAAGAAAGAAAGAAAGAACGAGAGGCACCGCCGTCCTCACCCAGGCGGGAACTTCCCAACATCCGTGGCCGCCAGGAAGTCGTCTTGATGGATTGTGTCCTTGATTAATGAAGTGATTTTCGGAAGGAAAACTCACAGCAACACAATAGCAACCTCAACTTGGGACCAACAGATCCCCGAACTAGGTCCTAGATGTGTTCTCATGCTCAGCCGTGGACCAGATTTCTGGGCCCAAGAAGACTGCCAGGCGCCCGGACTTTTAAGAACCCTAGAATTAGATCATTGATTGTCACTCGCGCGAAGAACCTGAATCCTGTTGCATGCGTACCTGCATCGTGAGTATGAGCTCCGTTTGCTTGTGAGTTTCAGCTCCGTAGGAAGATGGCAGCTTGTATGAGGATATGCATGGTCTGCATCAAGTTCGAAGAGAGGGTCTGAAGATATGCAAACGCGTACGCAAACGGTTATGGGAGCTTGTACATATACGGGCCTTCGGCCCTCGAGAGATCAGTCAAGTCAATCAAGAAGTCACCGAACCATCCAAAGTAATAATCTCTGTTGCATATGGAGCTGACGGAACTGACGATGAGGTACTCGGCCGGTAGGGCATAGACATCCAACTTCCTTCTCACTTCTCTCTGTACCTAAGTCTATGCACACGGTTCCCCCCTTCCACATCGTAACAATATCGACGTCAAGACAAACTAGACTACAGTGCGACCTCCTGTCGGGTGGATTTATCTACGTTTACCTTCCCTAAGAGCCAAGTCTAGCACTTGAATACCTGCTATTCGGTCTGCGCTGTCATATCGCGCAGGTCCTGAGCGAAGAGATTTTTTATGGCTTCGATATTGGGAAAATTTCATTGTTCGAAATCTGGTATGAGCCTTGATCCTTGATATAGTACTCCAGTATGGATCCTGTGGCAAGACAACATACGAGGCGGGAGGATAGGTCGCACGCGAGCTTTCTTGACAACCGCAACGATTCAGAAGCTAATGTACTGAGCGTCAAGGATTCATACGACTTTCTTTGTATGACATTGTTTCTCTTATTTTTATTTTAAGCAATTAATGCGGTAGCAACGATTGATCATTGGCTGGATGGACTGAGGTGGTGGTCTTCTGTGCGGTTATATACGATTGTGGTCATTATTGGGTGGAAGTAGTTGTTGTGACTATGAAGAGGAGAACCGTGTGCATTCGCTATGGTGCGATGACTGTCTAGGTACAGGTCTAAAGGTCCAAGATGCGTAGGGAAGGGAAGAGTAAGGTGTGAAGTCTAATAGAGCAGTCACAGACCTTAGGGCTCTATCAGTGTTCTCAACCGTCCCGTCCTAGCATATGAATGACGGCAGGACGGCCGTTGTCTGCCGATGACGGTGTTTTCGCCGTCCCTGGCCGACATCCATCGTCCCCTACCGTCATTGGGCGGTTACAGAATATATTTAGATAATTTACAATCGTGATTGATAATCGAGTCCTAATTTCACGGGACAAGGGTTACAAATGGATGTTTCGATGAGATTATCTTTTATGTATACTGAGAAATCAACATCCAGGGATGTTGATTTCTCAGTGTACACAAAACATAATCATATTAAACTCATTACAATTATCCTGACTTTGAAGCAAGATCCTGTAGCATCTGCTCCATCCGTACCATGTCCGATTCTGTTGCTCCAAAGACTAAGCCCTGCTGTATCCACGACTGGATGGTAGATAAAGAGGAATATAGATAATCAAGTCGAGGCTCGGCCTTTATATACATGACTTTTGCCTCCACTTGCCTTTGAGAACTATGGTACAATTGAGATAAGAACTATCCATAGAAAAATCCATTAATAACTCTTGCCGCGCGCAATCAGGACTTGATTATCAATCATAATTGTGAATCATCTAAATATATTTTGTATATTCTGTAACCGCCCAATGACGGCCGTCGGACGGGACGGTTGAGATCACTGGGCTCTATCAACCGTAATTCTACGAAAATTTGATACGATGGGCTTTGTATTGATGGAAGTGACAGACAACTTGAACTGTGAGGATAGACTAAATGGATATAATGGTAGCTAGAATACTGATTCTTTACCACTGTGAAACTTATACGTAGTTCGAATTCGAGAGACATGATAATGACATACTTCATTAGCTACTGTTATGAGCGATGAATTCGTCTTTTAAAGTATCTACAGGCCCTTTGTGGCGCGGTATATACGAAGTTTCACTCGATACAGTACTTAGCACTTTTGAAGTGTCATTTTCGTGCTGACACTAAACTAGTTACACAATTTGATCTCTAGACATGGGAATACATGGTGCGTATACGGCGCTGCTATTATAACTCAATTTTAACCCACCTGTACTCTCTCTCTCTGTAAATCTGGATGACTTCTCAATACGAGAAACTTCTTAATTACCCCACTAACTTGCATGTAATTAGTGAGTTTGGCTCTCTACATGATTCTCAGGAAAATGTTGGTACGGAAATGGCTGCCATTGTCGCAGTTAATGCGGTGTTCGTTTAGTGGGGGGCTTTTGTACACCTAAGTGAGCAATGCTATCTTGTCCTGAACCTAGACCATAGGTTGGGGCTTAGAGCATAGTAGTTATGTTGGATAGTAAACCATTTGGGGTTTAGTGCTTTGGTAGGCTGCTGGGTAGGAGAGAATTCTGATTTCTGCATCCGAAGCTAGAATGTCAGGTTCTATATTTAGAACCAAACATACTAAAACTTACCCAAAATAGCTATTCTACAGTGGAACGTCAAAACGAATTGCGGAACCAAACGAGACCAGCTCCAGACGACAAATCACTCGATATCACGCTCGAAACATCTCGACACCATTGTTACTATATGGAAGTTGGGGAGAACCGTGTGTGTGTATTCTATGGTGCGATAACTGTGTACAGGTCTAAAGATCCAAAATAGTAGGAAAGAAAAGAGTAAAGTGCAAAGTCTAAAAGAGCAGTCACAAACCCTAGGGCTCCGGCTCATGTACATCTGTAACAACCATCAACGCCAAAAATGTGCTTCTGAGGACATTGCGTCGACTGCTATACCTAGAACTTGTCCGGAAATTAAAGACTGATATGTTTAATAAACGGTATCTCTTTATGTCGGGCTCGATGCGATCCTCTGATTTTGCGATTCTGCGAGTGATTCCGGGTGATTCCGAGTAATCCCGGGCCGTCTGTACATAGAAACTTTATCCCTTAATCCTTTCCTACATAGTGAGCACATGCTACATTACACCCACCATGGTAGATTCCACGATACCATCAACCGGGAGACGCGCTACTTTACTGTCGCTAGCAACTGAGGTTTCTAGTATCATATTGCAGTATTAGTATATGAAAAGCTTTGTCCGAGGTTTGAGATCGATAAATTTCATCCTAAATTACAAAATATTGCGAACTACCATGTTTCCCAAAGCATCTTCCATCCCTTTTCGACTCGTCTTGGTAATTGCTAACGTAGGTCGCAATGACTTATATGTTTCGCTACTTTTATCTCTGTCACGAATATCTTTGAGAGAATAGCCGTCTGTAGAAATTCGAAAGCAGCCAGTGTGTCGATGCGGCTTGCACAATCTAGCATCTCGGAGGATTCGACTTTACTTGATGTGTGGTTCGCCAACAGTGTTCTGTAACTTCCGAGATTTATTCCATGCATCTTGCGTAACGATCGGTCTGCGCCTGCATTTGCAGTGGATTGAAGTTAGCCGATAGCGAACCACTTAGGTTTTGAAAACACATTGGGGTTTTTGAGTGGTGCACGATCGGCCAGGGGTTGGCTAAAGATAACAAATTTGCGTACCCGAAGGTTAGGTAGGCAAGCAATATCGTTAATTGGCTTTTTATCTGCGCTTGCTTTTATTTCGTTATTTCTTTCTGTTATTGGCGACGTCGGATAGGCGGATAGGTAGCGGGGGCAACTGGTGCCCATTTAAATGCCATGCAGCGTAAAGCGGGGTAATGGTCGACTTCTACCCTGACCCTGGCTGAGAGATAAATATATGACTGACCGCCAATGGATTGGAGTTATCTCCAAGACCTCAACAAAACCATGGCAGACACAATCCCGCCCGGAGCCTACATCATTCGCAACCGACAGACGTCCGCCGTCCTTCAGATCAACCCCACAAAGACAGAGTGGGAACGCGATGTCGCAGAAATCACAGCCAACGAACAAGACGAGGAGAAATACCGCGAGCAGCAAATATGGTGGATTGAAGCTGATCCCTGTTACGAGGAGCTAAACGCACAGGAGGAAAAAACCGTAAAGGAAGGTGGAGTCTACCGAATCACCAGTATCGCCAAAACGCAGTCGATAGAACATGGCAGCAACCCTGTGGTCGGGTTTGAAACTCATGGGGCGCCTTGGCAGCTTTGGAGGTTAAGGCAACGGAAGTCATGCGATGATGGGTAAGTTTTGGTCTGGAACAGACACCGTGGATAACGTTTCGTCGATGTATGGTTGTTTTGCCGTGCATTTTCTAATGCTTTACACATTATAGGGAATCCTACAATATCATCTCGCTTCACTCCGGCGAAGCGCTTGACTTTGATTGCTCCGTTCGGCAGCTCATTGTCGAGAGTGAGAAGCAAGCCTGGGAGCTGGTGCACCCGTTGGTCCCTGTTCCCTCCGGCTGGCTTCGAATCCACAACGTTTCGTCAGGTCATCTTCTTAGTCAAACTTATCTTTCACTGCCACCAGTCTCGGCGCCTTCGAGTTCCAAATCTTTATCCTACCCAGAGTCTTGGGCTACACAATGGGCTTTTATCCGTGCGTCAGCGTTCGGCTTTGACAGCCCCGGGAACAGAGCCTACATCATCAGGAACCGACTCACAAGAGCATATTTACGCTGTCAGTCATCAAAATTCGAACACCGTGGGAAAACCCCAGGGAGCGTGAATGCCTGGAAGATTGTATGTTACGGTGACTTGGATATGTGGCGCCTCGAGATCAATGCCCAATCGAAGTGGAAGATAGTACATCAAATGACCGGCTTTCTTCTTGAAGAGGCAGTTGTGCCGCTGCTGGATGGCAAGGAGCTTGTATGTGCCACCAAAACCGCGGATAGAAGAAAGACCTGGACGTTCACGTAAGTGGTTTGCGCCTATCAATCGCGAGAGCAGAAAAGCTGACGAAATAGTCCAATCAAGGATATTGAGGCGACGGCAGCGGAGGTAAGCAACCCATCCTCCGACATAACCTAAGCTTACTTCTATTGCGTGAGGAATAGAATTCACCTCCACCGCTCTACAGTGCAAGCGGTAGCGGGCCAGCTTCCCGGTAATTTCTAGATCGGGCTTGCGCATGTGAGGCAGTATTGACTGGAGTGCTGTTCAAGTGAGAGAGGTACTCTTTGGGTAACATGTATTTTATTAGTTCAAGTTGCGCAATGGTGTACCGTTTGTATGCGACAACATGCTGGATATGGATTTGAGATAGCCTAGCTCAAGAATACTAGTCATATACATTTAGGAGGAGAAAGTAAGAAATACTACGACTGCCTATTTGTTTGGAATACCACCGCCTAATCCAGTTTGCGTCCCGATTACGGCTTATATTCCTTCAAGGAAACTGGAGATAGGGTCACCTACTTACCAGATATGGAATTGCAACAGGATTATGGGTGGAGTTGTATGACGTCCACTACTGCCACTATCTAGAATACAGCACCATTGAGGGGGCCGATATATAGGCAGATCGTTTATATCCTCGGCCTGCATGCAAACGTTATCTCTACAGATCTGCGGGATTTTGTTGATATCTTGGTCTTGATCACAGACCTAGCACTCGATCATGAAATTATCACTCTATTGCATATCCCTTGTCAAATGGTGGCATATGATGGCGACAGGCCGCGCAGCCTCCTACCACACTCTCACATATAACCCGAGTCTTTTCTCTCACTCTCACTCTCTTATCCCACACGCGGTCTTCTATCTATATGTTGGAATATTCAATACGTATACACGCCATGTTTTCACCGCACACCAAACTCTGGGAGCCCTGATCACACCTAATTGTATTCATATATGCATACGTGTTGTCAAACCCCATGTTATCACGCTATCAATTCATGCAACGTTCCTACTTCGACTCAAAGCAGTGATTTTTGGTTTGACTTATACCGGACAGTTGAATCTGGCAGCTGCTAGTTGCACCGGCGGTCAATCTGGGAAGGCTCAAGCCGCTGCATGCATATATGTACAATAGACGTGGCATTGCCTAATCCTTGTCATGCGACCTGCTAGGAGCGAATGGCAGTCTGTACGTAAAGCGTATGACCAAGCTCAACACCTAATGATTTGTTCTAGTGTCCTGCAAGGACAATTTGCTCTGCTCTCATCGGCATATGGTTCGGACACTCACCTTTGGGTCAACCAATACTTGGACGCCAGCACACTCGTTCATTTAATGTGAGTGCGTATCATTCCAACCGATTAGCCTCGACCCTCAGGAGATGTCGAGCGGGGAAGTGTGGCAAAGATTCTTTGAATGTAGAAATCCCGAGAAGCATGGGTGAGTGTGTTAATGCTCCTTATTATTTGAAGTTACAACAAAACTATTTTATTGAGCATGCAGCATCGTTGTATTTCAATAAATCTTATAAAATTTTATTCCCTTCCCTATTGGCTATGACGTATCTCGATATCACTTGCTTAGCCGCCGCTCAAAGTGACTCCCAGAAACTTCGTAACACTCAGCTTTAGATATAAACGTTCTATACGCTCTCGAATTACGCATATTTGAACCTAACGCATCCAAGGGACATATTGAACCAAACATGACTGTCAGTATCATTTATTTTTGAATGAGGTGAAACTTACTGTCGTAGTACTTTCGATCGATAACAACGGACAACCTCGATTTGGCGAGCAGAAATGTACCGGACATGGCTTTCCCAGCGCTCCCTCTCGCAGACCTTCAACGACGAATTATTTCGCAGCAACTACGTGCCTACCCGTCAGTGCCTACGGGCGTTCGCCAGCACGCCCAAAACCTTCAGAATCTACAAAAAGATATAGACTACACAGAGCGAGCTTTGTTAATACTGCAGTTAAAGACCCAGTTGGGGGTAATCCAAGACATCAGCAATCAAGTTAGCCACTCCGAGTACTCAGCGGATGCTTTCAACACTGCCCCAGGCACAGCATATATACCGTCAACTACCGTATTTCCGTCACCACTACCGCTACCCACCGCCGTCTATCCGTTTTATGTAGCCCCTGCCATCCCTTATACTCCCGTTACGCCGAACATTCTTGCTACCTTGAACTTTCCTGGAGGTGCCGGCAAACATTCGACAGCCCCTCTAGGCCGACATAGTAAATGCTACGAGTTCGGTGATTGTAGTGAGACTCTCCCGCTAGCAGCTGTAGCCAGCATTTCGTCCCAGACAGGTCCTGCAACGGAGATTCACTGCCTCGCCGCATTCACGACAAAACTCCGCGACATCCAATCGATTGCCGAAGACGGGAGCGGGGGCGTATCAGTTTTGCTCAAGGAGCCTTGCCGCAATTGCAGGTGTCTTATGCGACGAATACCTGGCACTGGAAGGGTGTTGGCAGGTTCCGGCAGAAGTCATAAAGTACATTGGAATGAAGAAAAGCAGGGAGAGTGTGTATATTATCAGCAGTACCAACATATTTTGTCTGGGCACAGTGGCTTTTTGTACTCGGCAGCGTATGCGGCAGATCAGGCAACGATTTATGAAATGCTGAAGTACTGGACGTTGGGTAATATAGGCCTACATGTGCGGGCGGATGTGAAGAGGCATTTGGCGAATATGTGGCGGGAATTCATTGTTCCATACCGGTATGCCTTTACCTACCAATATGACTTTCTGCATATTTTGTCTACTCTGTGTGGCTTCTGTGTGGCTAATAACATGGGTCCCTGCAGCATGGAAAACCAGATCTTCCGCCTCAACGCCTTTGGTGAAGTCAACCCAATGATGATACCTGTGAATAGCACCTCGATTCCAATTTGCACTGTCTTCTGTGCCATGGGTTACATAATATCCAATGTCCTAGAACCCGCAAGGGGATATACCCAGAGCACATCCTACTTCATTCCGTTAATGGCTATCCTGGCGAAATGGTGCCACACGCTCTGCCCATGGGGACATCCAAACGTGATTAGCATTGTCGGCATTACCAGCTGGACACCATACAGTGTGACTCGCTTTTTGTTAGGCACTTCGAAACCATATGCACAACCGAGTGCACAGCCTGGTGCTATTCAAGGTCGGCATTTAGATGGAATGAGGGAGAGTAGGATGGTGTTGTTGGAGAAAGTATTCGGGTGGCTACCAGAGAAGTGTACAACGAGTTGATGCTTGAAGTGTCTTTGCAGCGAAGTATTGTATCTATTCAAGCTAAGAGGCTGTAGACGCGATAGATAACAGGAAGGAAGTGTCGGGTGGTTAAATATTTTCAAAGTCACACATTGCTTCATCGTCGAAACAATTATTCTCACTCGGCTTCAAATCCGTCTGAATCTGTGGTGAGATTACCCAGTTGTTGAGGCGGTAGGTAATTTTGCAGTTAGTACTAAATCTATCGTTCTTGATCCCGCATGCTCTGAAATTACTTCCCAGAACTCAAGTTTACGAATGACAGATGACAAAAAGAATCAGGAGTGCTGGGCTAGTTGGCGTATCGCACCATAGGCGATCACGTGACCACGTCTTAAATAAAATTGTTCCAACAGGGTCCAAAACTTGCCTCGGTTCAGGCCCAAGTACGTTTGGCGTGATGAAGTATATGATGGATGGGTACTGTGTAGTATAGCACGTGATGTGATGCATGATTCTGCAAAATTTTATATAGAGCCTGGAAAAGAAGTCAACTGCAGGCTACGAGGATTTTCAAGTTTTTAACAACAACTCCCGTTTGCATGCAGAGAGTACAGTCTTTGACTTCTTAACTGTGTGCTTCTCGCTGTGGTACTCATTTTCTTGTATCTTGCCCAGCGGTTGGCGTAGGGTTCGGATCAGTGTTCCGAAGCGGCCCGGCCGGCCGCCGACCGGACTTCAGATTCGCAGTCCGGCCAGATAAAGTCCTTGATCCTGGAGGCCGCCCAAAGCCTGAGTAGATAAAGATCAGCCTGCAGGGAGCCTGACCGGACTGCAGATATCTGACGGCTTTTGCCTGACCCGCATATGCCTGCAGATACCTCCATATACCTGCAGATATCTGACGGCTTTTGACTGGCCTACATTTCTCTGCATATACCTGCATATACCTGCAGATATCCGATGGCTTTTGACTGGCCTACATCACTCTGCATATAATCTGCATAAACTGGCAGATATCTGGCGGCTTTCGCCTTGTTTTTTATATCACGATTTATGACCATCGGCCGCCAGATATCTGCAGTCCGGTCAGATCTTTGTCCACCATATCTGTGACCGGCCTGGGTCAGTAATCTACTGGCCGCCCATTTTATAGTCCGGTCCAGATCAACGGTGAATCTGGCCGGACTGGCCGCTTCGGAACACTGGTTCGGATAAGTGCAGACAACCGTTCGCTACCTACTACTTCACTGGAAGCCCATGTTACGATATAGGAGAACCGTATGCATAGACTATGGTGCGATAACTGTCTAGGTACACGTCTAAAGGTCTAAGATGCGTAATCAAATAATAAAGTGTGAAGTCTAAAAGAGCAGTCACGAACTTAGGGCTCTATCAACATCCGGCTCATGTACATCTGTAACAGCCCATGTTACTTTGGATCCTAGAAAGACTTGTTGATTGGCTGATCTCTGGAGGCCTCAAGGCCCGTATATATACAGACTTGACTCCTATATCCATAGCCATATTCGTCACTATATCTATATCCGCTTCGTTTGCACTGATATGAGCCGCTCTGCACTGATATGAGCCACTCTCCTAAAGCATATCCTCATACACCAACTGCATATCAAACGGACCTAAGGCTCACGATGCAGGTACGTATGCAACAGCTCAGGGTATAGAACGAATGAGTGACGTCTGATGAATGAGGTCTGGTGAGTGACTTTGGGAATAATATAAGATGCGATGGATTAGATAGTAGGAGGATTGAAGAAGTTAACCACTCCCCATACCACTGAACGTACGTACATATCTGTGCAGAAATGCAGAAATGGAAGGAGGGAGTATGTAATGTTTAATGCTGTTACTTTGGACGCTTGAATGACTTCTTGATTGACTGAGATCTCGAGGGCCCAGGGCCCGTATATATACAGACTCCCGTATGTATTTGCACTATCTTGATATGAGCCGCTCTTCCTGATCCTGATACGGACCATGCATATCTTCATACGAAACACCAACTTCTCACGATCCTGCAAACGGAGCCGAGACTACAAACGGAACTGGGACTCACGATGGAGGTACACATGCAACAAATGCACTGTTGCATAAATAGACCTCGGCCTTCGTATGGCTCAAGATGATGCTTCATATGAGAGATTACGGTTGGGCTGATGGCATTCAGCCGGCTCTATACATAGATGCGTACGCACGCATTTGTACATGGACTACCGTATATATGTGCCCTTGTGGCCCTCTTAGATAGTACAATCAAGCTTCTTTATCTCTACTTTTAACATGCACTAACGTATTTTATCGGGCGACCGCCCATAACCGGGAAATTGATCACTCCCGCCGGTGGCATTTATTACCCAATTGACCGTGTTAATTAACCATTCTCCCTGGCCTTGTGACTGCTGGGGGTTGACTATCATCCACTTTTCTCCCTTTTCTATGCTCTATAGTGTCCTCTAGGTCCACCACATCACCAATATATACAATGCAGCCCCCTTCTATTCTCTTCTTCCAACTATCCATCATATCTTGCTAAGCATAGTTCCAGACACCTTCTTTGCATCTATGCCCTTTTTTTCCGAGTGTTTAAAGCCTTTTTATCCCTCTAGGATACTACCTTTGCTGTAGCCTTTTCTAGGCGCTTTTGGCTTTTGCCGCTTTTTCTATACCTATCCTCTCTCTTTCCTAAGCTACACCACATCCTCAGCTGTAACTACACACGAGCTTTGCGAAGGTAGCGACGGCCCTTTTCTGCTGCTGTAGAGGTGTCCTTGGCCCAAAAGGAAGATTTCCCAGCATTTCATCTCTGAATCCCTTGTCTACGAGTCCACCCTGCGTAGACCTCCCTATCTAGTAGCTACCCTATGAGAGCCTTGAGTTTAAGAGAGGAAAGTACTTGGCGAGTGACATCCTGTAACGCCCTAGAGGATATACCGCCAGAATTTCCTACTTCATTGCATTGAATACTATTCTGGCAACATGGTGCTGCACGCTCTGTCCATGGGGACATCCCAACACCATAGTATAGTCGGCATTTAAAAGCGATGAGGAATAGCAGGGCGATATTGGGATGTTTTCAGGTGGCTGCTGAAGAAGTATACCAAGAGTTAATGGAGAGGCTATTATAGTGGGATTGTGGAATCGGCGAAGTAGTGACAAGGTCTACACGAGTTCAATGGGGCACCAATTATGGGAGACTCGGGGGAAGATTGACGCGGCTCTAAGCCAGCGATAAAATGCCTGCTAAAAGATTAAAGGCTGGCGAGACCTGTAAATTCTTGATTAGGCAGAGGACACGCAAGCCACCACCCCATTCAGGAATCTCCTAGCTAGCTTAGTGATATTAGACGTTACAATAAGTTAATTACCTCGCCAAAATAACGAAAGTAATATACTGTACCGGCAATTGCGGATGATACATCAGCTGTCAGAACCTGTGTATGTACCTCCCGATCAAATACAGCTGTCAGGGTCAGAATGGATTTGTATCAGCCGCGAGATCTGTCAGTTGAGCATGCATCAGAGTAAAAACAGGTCAGATTACGGTAAATACAAAAAGTAAAAAGTACAAAGTAGTATGACATCCTTGGGATTCAGGCTTGCTACCGATCCCAGTTTTACACCTTCAGTACGTGCTGCCGTGTGTCTACTACCCCATTTGAATGGCGCGATAGAAGCGGCTTGTTCTAACTCATTCTCTGCCACAAAGTCCACATCGTTGTCCTCATTGGGATCTTCGTCATTACTTTCGTAGTAATCCATAGATATCTGCCCCGCAATCTGGTAATTCTTCTGTAACATCCATTAAACAAAATAGTTCTGTCAGTAGGTACGGTATCTTGATATTTATCAGGCAACGAGTGCATCTCGAAAATTATCCGTCAGAAAAAAAGGCGTATCATTCGCAATTGCCGGTACAGTATCTAATAGTTATACACTTGGTTTGTCCGCTCGAAGCATTCTCATTGGTCGGGTGAACTTGCCACGTGCCGCGTGTCAGATACAGTGGCGGGTACAGTGGCGGATATCCACATGTTGACTCAGGATTTATCCCGAAGACCTTCAAGTTGTTAGAATGCCATCGAAGCTGCTAGAAAGGATTGGAGAATGCACTGAGTCATTTGTGTAGACTCATTCACAAATTTTCACTCGCCACCCACCATTCGCCACTGCTGGCGCCACTCTACCATCTCCAGCGAACTTCAAATTTCTTAGGTTTATAAAGGCATGGGTTCTACCATTAGATGGTTCGGTAGATAATCGCTTTTGTACAATAAAAAATTCAATCTCTCTCTTTGTACTCGATCACTCTCAACAATACAGCAGACACAGTGGCAGATACACAGTGGCAGATAAACAGTGGCAGATAAAGAGTGGCAGATAAACAGCTGCGGATACCAGTGTCGGATAAACAGCTGCGGATCGCAGCATCGGATAAACAGCTGCGGATACCAGTGTCGGATACACAACAGCGGATAGCAGCTTCGGATAAACAGCAGCGGGTACACAGTGGCAGATACAGCAGTCGATATACAACACAGCAGACACAGTGGCAGATACACCATGGCAGATATATATACAGTGACAGAAATACAGCCAGATATACAGTACCAGGTCAGGGTACATATTCACAGCGGCGGATATACACAAGTAGTTCAAGATACACAGCACGATATACACAGCGGCGGACACACTGCGGCAGATACACAGCAGCGGATACACAGCAGCAGATACACAGCGGCAGATACACAGTGGCAGATATACAGCAGCACCAAATCAAGATACACAGTGGTGGATAAACAGCAGAAGTCTAGGTGATCTGCCTGATATCGCAACAAGTCCACCATGCTCAACGTTTCGAATCCTGGGGGCGGCAAAGCCGCCCCCGGTGCTAGTAAGGTATATATAGCTAGAAGATCTGCGCACCACCGATATAGACAGTAACTATGAAACCGTGACCAAAATCACGAAAAACCATTTACCTTCGCTTTTCTGTAACTGGCTTCGATTTGTAATGCATCTCCTGAAGAACGGCTGTTACGAAGGGCACGAGGATAATTATCGGCAGTGCTGGGCTAGGGACATAGGATGGCATCATAGTCGATCACCAGACCAGTTTTCTTGCCGCACTGTTGCATGTGAGTCTCAGCATCGTCTGAAGTCCCAGCATCGTCTGAAGTCTTGTATGAGAATGTAGACTTGTATGAGGATATGCATATGGACCAGGGTTATGCGTCTCATGTCAGGCGGAGCATACGCGTACGCATATGGTAGATTGTACATATACGTTCTTTGTGTCTCTTCTAGATAGATCAATAAGTACACTTTTCAACACGCACCGTTACTATACGGCCTTGAAGGAAGTCGCCGATACACTGAGATCGCTGAATGGACTCACAAGCTCTCGTAGACTCATACACGAGTGTTCACTCACCACTAGTATTTCCAATCCATAAACTTCCAAGACTTCCACGGGTCTCCAGGCTCTCCTGTATATAAAGGCACAAATTCTCCCTTAGATAGACTTCCTCCGCTTCATACTTGCAACACACAACAACGGTACTCTACTTTAGTATTTGTTTGAATGAGTGAATGCTGCAAACTATTACAGAACATAATCCGAGAGAATTTATTTTCCTTCCCACTTCGCTCCATTTCAATTTCTTACCCATGTTACCACTGCTTAGGTACATCGTCACAATCATATCAACGCTAGATCTAATCAGTCCACCGCCTAAAGATTCCTCCTTCAACATCCTCCTCCACGACTCCCGAATGACTTATATGGTTGAACACCTCTTGATCTGAGCCAATATCCTCCTCTTCCTTAACCTCTTCCCAAGCGTGTGTGCTCCCAGAGAATCTTTCCCGCTGGTTAGGCCTCATAGGAGAACTGTAATCCTCCTCTACAGCATTTATTAGCCATCTCGAGATTTCTGACCATATATCTCGAATGTTTGGTACATACCCTGAGACGATCGAACTGGAATATATCCCGTAGTTCGGCAAGTGGTACCTTTTTTATCATTTGTCGAATACTTAACTGGAGTATTTTGGTTTTCCTTGGTTGGAGTGTAAGTAATACCATGTTCCGAAATCTTAACTAGAGTATCCCAGTTTTTTTTGGCTAGCGGTAGTTGTTGTTATTGTTTAATCATACTGTTTTGACTCTAATTAGAGAATGACAGGACCCTGATAATCCCCTCCGCCTCCGGGCGAGCCGGCTAGATGGCGGAGCTCCCCCCCCGCTACCCTTCGTCCCCGCTGACAAATGAAAGATGAAAGATGAAAGAGAGACAGAACAAAAGAAAGAAAGAAAGAAAGAGAGAGAAAGGTATAACCCCGTTCCCGCCTATGCCGCTCCTGAGCCTCAAGCCCTGAGCCCGCTCCATAGCACTCCTTCTTGATTTGGGCGGGAACTTCCTGACCTCAGTGGCCACCAGAAAGTCCATCACTGCTTCATTGCATTCTTCTATGGAAAAAAGTTCAGAGATCTGGACGTGTTGGCATCTGCCCGCTTTCCAGCCCGTTGCCCTTCCCACCACCTCCCATAGCTCTGTCTGAATGTCCATCCACCGGCTGCAGTGGCGGAAGAGGTGCTCCCGCGTCTGGGCCACTGTCGCTCCACACCACCACCAGTTGTAGGCATCTCTGTGAGCAAACTGCTTTACGTCGACTCCAGTGGGCGCATGCCCGGACTTTAGTTGGCAGAAGTTGCCTGCCAGCGACTTTGCGCTTGTCATCGGAATAGGTCGTTTGGTCCCCGCCTTGCCTTTGAGTCTGCAGCTGAGGAGCTTACTGCACTTGTCGGCCTCCCACTTCACCTCAGCTGCTGATCTTGTGTCGGAGATTGGTCCAGCACTATTCGAGGCCAAGGTGTATGGGCCACACTTTGACTAGGCTTCTTCTTGCATCTTGGGCCAAATTCAGCGGATGGTCTGCTGCTTCGATTCCGGGAATGCTGGAGTGTCCCGGCACCCACTGGATCTCAGTTGCAATGCCGTGGGCGAGGAGACTCCGCCCCCTTCTGTTCATCGGCTTCGCCAGTTGCAGCTCAGGGCCCTGCTCCAGGTGTGCCGTGCGTTGAATTGCGGCCTGTGAGTCGCTGAAGATTGCCACCGTCTTCCCTCCATGCTTGTGCAATGTTTCTCTCTTCTCGATCACCACGTCAGGCATGAGTCTGATCGCCCACAGTGCGGTGTTGAAAACCTCCATACCTCCAGTGCCCAGACAGCCACGGCAAGACCTCCATTGATTGTTGTGTTTACACACTGCTGCAGCTCCCACTCGGCCATCGTCTTAGCATGATCCATCTGTCCACAACATCCAGACCCCGCCTTTGATGTTGGCTTCTTTTTCTCTTGCCTAGCATTGCGCGGCGCTTTTGGGTGCAGTGCTGTCCAGTATGGTGGTTCTGACCACTAGTTCTTCGCAAGGGGCCGGTCAGTTCATGCGTTCGGTCGTCCGCCTATGCTCATGCTTTTTCCTGACTACTCTGCACATCAGTGCACCGGAACTGCGGTATTGGTGCAGCTTCTGTAGCCTGCTACTGCCTGCGTGGTCTAGTATCGGTGTGAATCGCTGTTGTCTAGAGTCTAAGATTACTGGCGCCGGTGCAAGCCCCGACTCTCTCATTGATGCACCCTGCGGGGCCTTCGGCTGCGCGCCTAGGATGGATCTGGCTAGTCGATTGAGGCGGAATGTGAGATCTTCTCAGCTGCCTACTTCACTGGGATCCCACCGGAGCTCGCCACCAAATTGTGCGACCACTTGGACGCACGGCACTTGGATGGCCATGAAGCTTTCAGGGACAATGCCGTATGTCTTCGTAAGGGTTCGGAGTCTAGCTTCTGCTGCCCTGGCATTTTTTATGCATCGGTTTTGCCAATCCTAGAACGTTACATGGGCGTCACACGCCCAGCCAGCGTGTCACCTGTGGGTTGAATCGAACAAACCCGTTTCCGACTCATATCTTCGCTGTCGGTTATGGCCAGAGGTGTTTTCTGTGGCCTCGTCCGCGCGTGAATAGTGTCGCCTCCGTCTTTGGGTGTCGAACTGTAGCCCTCGTCTACTTGCCCACTCAATGTTCTTTGCTGCGCGTCTCTCAAGTATTGAGACGACATGGTTGACATCTCTTCCTGTCACCACCCAGCCGAGGTAGCCTACAAATGATAGCATCTTGGCCCCTGATACATACTCTTCGACCCATTTGATCAGTCCTGAGCTGTAGATCGCATACAGGATTGGTGACACAGGTGAGCCCTGCGGGACCCTGGCTTCCACTGGGTGTCTTTCCATGGTGTCGCCTCGATTATCATCTGCACTGTTCTTTCCAACAGAGACCTCTCCGTCCATCCTATAACGTCTCCCTCCATTTGGCTGATCTTCATCATGTTGACTAGCCTTCCTTTTGCCACGCTTGGGAAGGGTGCCTTGATGTCCCTCAGAAGCACGCCTGTTAGATGGCCATTTATCCAAGCTGCATAAGCTCGGTCGAGCATGTTGGCCACCACGTCGATGCCCAACCGTCCTTTTCTGCTGCTGAATTGTGCATCACTCAGTATCCCTCTTCTTCCAGCTTCTTCGGACAACAGCTCCACGGCTACTTTCTCAACACTGTTCGCATGCAGCTAAGCAGCAATTTGGAGCGGTAGGCCATCAGCTTGGTATAGTCATCCTTGCCATGCTTGCAAATCACCACACCGCTAGCACGCTTCCATACCGCTGGGTGTCCTCCCGTGCGAATCGCCGCCGTTGTCCGCCTCAAGATCCTTCTTTTGTCCCAGTTGCAGCGCAGCCATATGGCGCGAAAAGACAGCTTGTCTGGTCCCGGAGCTTTCTTGACTGACTTAGAAAATAAGGCTCGCTCGACTGTTTGCTCTGTGACACGTGTGAGTGCACTTCATGCTGGAGGTAGTTCGTAGTACTGGTTGCCGTCGATCGGGGGAAACGACATGTGCCTCAGCATCTCCTCCTTCTTCAATGACGTGTCTGCATGCTTGCCTTTCCTATCTGTTAGGGCCTCCATGGTCATGCCTGCTCGGGGGTTTGCATATCGTGCCGCCCTTCAAACCTCCGCTCCCTTAAGGTTTTGCAAGTAATCACTCCACATTCATCTCTGGGACTGCCAAATCGACTTCTGGAGCTCTGCCTATGCGCAGGCAGCCTCCTCCGAGTTCCGTTATCTCCTCTTCTCTCTCCCAACCGTCCTTCTTTTTTCCTTGATGTCGGCGTTCCACCACCTCTTCAATCTGGCACAAATCCTGATTTTCTTTGCCGTGGCATCGAGAACACTGATCATTGCATCGTGACACAATGCAGCCTCCTACTTCGCCTCGTCCTCTGTGCACTTTGCGTCAAGTTGAGCTCTCTCCTTCGCTAGTTCCATCCATAGCTTCAAAGCTGCTTCCGCGTCCTTCTGAGTCATTGCAGCTATATTCCACCCTACCATCTTCTCATGATCCGCCTCCTCCTGCCAGTCTACTCCCGCCTCCCATTGTATCAGCTCATGGTCGGATCTGGTGGTCTGGTCATCGGCGAGTATGGTTCACTTTACTGTTGGTCGGTGTGCCAACTTCAGGTCGGTGACTGACTCACCTTCCTGGGCCTCTCGTGTCCAATGGTGGGTCGGCCTGCCGTCATTTCCACTCTCCAGTCCATTCTCATCAATCATGTCTTCCCAGAAAGCAGCAAATTGCTGCACTTGGGATCTCTGGTCCCATCGTTTGCTGTGGGCATTGAAGTCTCCTGCTAGGACAGTGGCTCCCTGTCAAATTACTCTCTGCCAGTTCAACTGTCGTGCCGGTCTCTCTCTCTCTGCCAACTGCGCGTCATCTTGATTGTAAACATTGACAATCCTTGTTATCTTTTCACCTCTTCTCCTGACATCAGTAGCAATAACATCGTCGTTGGCACCTCTGCTTCAATCAGTCTGTTCATCAACAACCAGCCCACTCTGCTTCCGTATTGCCCTCCAAACTGTTTTCCTCTTGCTTATTTTGTATGCCGAATGGCTGATGGCAATATCTCCTCTTTCCCTCTGTGGCTGTTGCAAGCACACTACATCTGCCCTGCGTTCGAATCCCATCTCCAGCGCCGCAATCGTCCATTCATATGACCTTGCCCCGCTCTGCCGGAACATTTCCATCATTGGTAGCCAGAGCTCACGTTTCGGTCTCAGTATCGGTGACAGTGGCGCTCCTGGTCGCAGTCTCAGTTTCGGCCATCGTGACATATCTGGACTGTTCCACTGCCTCCTGTTCCTCATCCACAACAGCCATCTCCTTGTGGTGTCCACCTTGTTGTACCACCCCCTTGTGCCTAGGGCCAAGCACTACTCTGTTCGAGCCCGTTGCTGTTTCCCTGTTCCCAGCTGAACTCTCGGATGCTCTTCCTGTTAGCCCTATTTTTCTGCTCTGCTACGCCGCCTCGGCGGCTTCGGTCTTCTTCTCGCACCTGCTGTTGAACGCGATATGATTTCCTTTGCAGTTAAGGCACTTCTCCAGCGTGTGGCCGCAGAGTGATCCCTGCTTTGCAGTGCATCCCTCCACATTGCATTTCTGGTCGCTTGTCCCGTGTTGACCTGAGCAGTAGCCACATTTGGGCTTGCGGCCGCACTTGTTTTCAATTTGGCCCCACCCACAGCGGAGCTCACACCTGCTTTCAGGTCCCGTGTTCATGTACAGTTCGACTTGGTACCACACCCCCGCTGCCTTGTTGCCATTCTTGACCATGCTCTGTGCTTCCTTTCTCCCCTTTACGACGAAAACTACTGATGACGCAGCAATGTCTCTGTTCTGCCTCCTCTCCCTGATCGTACGCGGGTCCGCCAGCAACCATACTTGGGTGGGGATCACTATACCATCGTTCTCCGCTTCGAATTCCTCTCGCATCGTCTGCATGCCTTCTGTGCCTTTCCCTATGTACCCTGAGAGAGGAACTTCGGGGATCTTTAGCCTTTCCCAGGACCCATTCTGTCACGGCTCAAGTTGCGAGTGATGGATTGAAGGGTACTAAAGAATAGTATTAGGCGGACAGAAAGGAATTGGTGTTATGGAAAGACAGAGACGTGGATTGTCGCGGAAGTGGTGTAGGAATGTTAGGAGATGGTGGCGGTATAATATGTTTTGATAAGGAAGTGGTCTGAGGTGTTGCGACAACGGATGATGTGGCGTGGTTGCAGTCATAAGAGTTGTGCTGGTGGTGTGAAAGGTCATGGGTGGATATTCGGATGGTACATCGGACCATGGGGAATGATTCGAGGGTGGTTGATGAAGTGTATCTCAAGAGAGGTTGTGGTGGTTGGAGGATTTCCTTTTCTTCTCTCTTTACTTGTTCTCTTGTATAGCAAAGCAAGTAAGGCTGTGAACCAGCTCCGATTCTTGCCTTGTTCTGATTTCCTCCAAACGCACTTCGAGCCCTTGCCCCGATTAAGATATCACATTCTAGTTACCAATATCACCTACACCCGACCCCGCCCGTTACACTTGAAGAAGTCCCTTACAACGTACCTCATATTGAATGTACTGTCAACATTGTTTGACCCTTTGTTTTGTTCCTGCTTGGTATGACTGTAAAGTCACAGACAGTTATATCTCGATTTGCTACGTGTGTAGCTACAATCTTGTGAACTCGAATGTGCCTGCACCCTTCGAACGTCTGTAAGTACTGCAAAGAACCTTGCTCTGATACCTGCTGGGTATGCCTCGGACCGAATTATCCGTTGATTCACGTAAGCGACGATTGCGTTGACGAGCTTTTACGACTTACCTGATTTGATATCAGCCAATACCCACACCGATCCCCATATTCGGATGCGAGAGTACGACAGTACATGTATCTCCCGAAGGAATTGGTTTGACCTCGCCGCAACTCATTGTTCCCTTTCCGAACCTGAACCTTTGAACCACTTCGAGAGCATCAAGGGATTATTGAATACCGAGGTAGACTACCTCATCTTGCCTGCTCATTCTTGGGAACAGTCAGATGTTCCCTCCCCTGGGAATACTTACTGGACCGAAGCTGCCGCATACGGAGGAGGCTGGGAATTGGATGATCCTGCATTGGGAAGCTGTTGGACTAAGTACTGGGGAGCCCACGCTTGGTTTGATTGTGACCCATAATTGCCTTGCGAGTGCAAAGGACATAACTGTTTAGGAATGCATTCAACAGAAGGACACGCACCAGCAGCAGCCGCAACAGCAAAGCCTGCACCGGTACCTTTGTTTGTTATTGAACCTCCGACTCTGACTCCCTCCGAAATTCCTGCATATGATTAGCACTGGAAGATGTGTTGATTCATTGCTATGTCAGGATGAGAACAGCACGATCGGGTGGGTCTGGTGTCCGCGGATGACCAGGCCATCATAGGAGGAATCATCAACAGGAACCTGTTGGAAATCGACTTCGCGGAGAGACAGGCCGTGTTGGAGGAAGCACAGGAGGTGTTGAGGAGCATGGCACAGTACACCAATCCGGCGGCCATGGAACAGACGGTGGGCGATCACCCGGCTCAGATAATCGCATTACAGAAATAAATCACTGCCCTGCAGCCACAACAGTTCCTACCGCTAGGGTGTGATCACTCGACGTTCGAACAACAGCTGGAGACATTTAAGCAGTAGTTGGAGGAAGCCAGGAGAATCCCGAGGACAGTGGGGACATATGAAGACCTACGACAAGAACTGCATGATAGGACATGGGATGCCACACAATCGGGGGAAGAAGTCCGAGCTCTGAGGACGCAGTTACCCAATGTGCTATCCTTAGCGGCCAGGGTAGCCCCAACTCCCCCCCAGCAACCCGAAGATCGAGGACAGAAATTGCCCGACTCCCCGGACTGTTCAGGATCAAATCGCACTCCGTTGAGAGGCTGGATGTCTCAACTGCGAATGGTTATACGACCCAACCCTGCCAGCGTTCCCGACGAGCAGTTGAATATGAGGTACGCCTTCAATCGCCTGAGGGGAGTGACCTTAGGCCAGATTTTGCCACATGTCCAGGAGGACGGAGAGATAGGGCTGGAAGACCTGCCAGCTTTTATAAAACTCCTGGAAGCAGCTTTTCAGGACCCCGACCAAGTAGCCACCACTGAACGGAACATGCGGGAGATTAAACAAAAGACCTGTGAGTTCTCTCAGTACTATGCTGAGTTCCAGGTTATTGCTGCGGATCTAGATTGGAATCTTTCGGCCTTACGGAATGCTTTACAGATGGGGTTGTCTGAAGATATGAAGTACTCTATGAGGTATAGCAACGTGCCCGAGGAGCTTCCTGTGTTTGTGACGGTTTGTCAAAAGCGATATTATCAGATTCGACAACAACGTGTGGAAAAAGCGGCAAAGAATAAAGGTGGATGGACAGGTTTTGCCTCTTCCGCGGGACCTCTCGCCCCTCCCAAGGATCCCGCAGGAGCCCCGGCTGGAACAGTGGCTGGATATACCGGACCCGCACCAATGGATCCCAGTGCAGGCAGGAGGAGGACTCCGCGGAAGACAGGGCGAAGAGGTTTACTGATGGAAGGTGTCTGTATTGAGGTAGGTTTAACCATAAGGCTGTGGAATGTACGGCAAGGAAGAAGGCCCAGACGTTCAAGGCAGGTGGAGCAGAAGTCAAGGAAGCAGGGGCCAGGACAGGCTCCGAGGAATCAGGAAATGAGTAGGTCAATTGATGGAGGATGGCTCTTCAGTCGACGGTAAAAGTCTTGTTTTAAATGCTTTGAAATGTTTTGGAATTTCGCATCTTGCAGTTGGCAAGGTAGAGGTATTAGAAGGGTCAATCGAAGGGAAACATTTGGTTATAACCTGTACTTAGACCGTGAATAATCGAGAAATACCCACACATGCACTGATCAACTGCGGAGCTACAGGCATAGCATTTATGGATCAAGATTTTGCTCGCCATCATCAAATACCACTGCAAGAGTTGCAGGAGAGACGACTTGTCAAAGTCATCGATGGAAGACCTATAGAATCAGGAGATATTACATACATTGCCAAAGTCGGAATGGTGATTCAGGATCACAAAGATCAGCTACCTATGTTTGTTATGACGTTGGGACATTATCCGATTGTTTTGCGAATCCCCTGGTTATGATTACATGATGTTGCAGTCCGGTTTGAATCCAATACCCTTACATTCGTATCACAATATTGTACGAGAAGGTGTCACAATGCCCCTGATACCGTACAGGGAGTTAAGGAGGAACCTTCCGAACCAGTTTATACCCCTGGGGGGATATTTGAACCACAGATACGTCCTCAACAACCTTTTCGACGGAGGATTGTTATGCTTAATGGATCTTAGTTTTTTCGAACATTTGAGAAATGACAGCTCAAGGTGTTCAAGGCATCTGTTTATGATACTAATAAAGCTTTGAAGCAAAGGATTCGAAGGAACGACCCCTGGTGGAAGTTGTCCCAGTTCAATATCATGAGTTTTTACCTGTGTTCAATAATGATATAGCTGACCGCCTTCCTCCACATTGATCAGGCATTGATCATGAAGTACGATTGAAGGATTGGGAAACACCAAAGTGGGGCCCCCTCTATTCAATGTCAAGGACCGAGTTGGTGGTTCTTAAAGAATAGCTGGAGGAAGATATGTCGAAAGGGTTTATTCGGCAGTCCTTGTCACCTTTTGCGGCACCCGTTCTTTTTGCGAATAACCCAGATGGAGGGCTCTGATTTTGTATAGATTACCGAGATATTGACAGCAAGAGAATACGGAATCGATATCCACTTCCCCTGATTGAGGAGCCGTTGAACCTGTTAGGAGAAGGGCGGATATATACAAAGTTGGATGTACGTGGGGCCTATAATTTGCTCCGAGTGAACAAAGGAGATTAATATAAGTTGGCTTTCCAGACAAGGTATAGGCTGTGTGAACCAAAGGTAATGCAGTTCGGAACAACGAATGCACCGGCGGACTTCCAGGGCTATATCAAGAATGCCATTTGGGAAGCATTGGATGAGTTTGCGTCAGCTTATCTGGATGATGTTCATTATATAGTAACTGGGAGGAGGAACATGAAGGCCATGTCAAGTGGATTACGCAACAGTTGTTGGATGCAGGATTATAGTTGAAGCCAGAGAAGTGTGAGTTCCATAAGGATACAGTGAAATACCTGGGATTGATTATATCAACAAAGGGAATGTCTATGGATGAAGATAGGGTGGAGACCGTATGGAACTGGAGTCAAGAGAAGATGACTGCAAATGGAAGGCTGAATAATTTGTTGGAAGTACAACAGTTTTTGGGGTTTTGCAATTAATATCGACGGTTTATTTCTAAGTGTTCTGAGAAAGCGGAGCCATTGACAAGGCTAACTATGAAAGATGAACCCTGTGTATGGGAAACAGAACAGCAGTTGGCTTTCGAAACGATAGTAGAAGTTTTTACGACAGCTCCCATACTTCGACATTTCGAGGATGATAGGGAGGTCATCATTGAGACAGATGCATCCGACTATGTATCCGCAGGAGGTCTCTCTCAGTACGATAATGATGGCGTGCTACATCGCGTAGCGTATTTTTCGAAGAAAAATGCACCTGCTGAATGCAATTATGATATATACGATAAAGAGCTCATGGCAATTATAAAGGCACTACAGGAATGAAGACCAGAGTGTGAAGGGGCTGCGTACCCCCTTAAGTTGATTACTGACCATAAAAACCACGAGCACTTTATGACGCAGAAGCTGTTGAATCGACGACAGGCATGATGGTCAGAAATTTTGACTAGGTTTGACTATGAAATGATCTATAAACCAGGGAAGTCAAATGGTAAAGCAGATGCTTTGACGAGGAGGCCAGGAGACCTTCCTGAAGGGGGGGATGAAAGATTGAATAATATGGAACAGGTGGTTCTAAAGCTGCAGAACCAACCGGAACAATTGCGTTTGTAGGCGGACAATCCCCCAGCCCAGGGCCGTTCCTCTATTTTCGATCTCATGATAGAATCATATGTGACTGATCTGCTACCAGGAAAAATACTGGAAGCAATCCGAACAAAGAGCGGGTAACAAGCAATTACTATTGCGGAGTATACAGAGGAAGGTGGGCAGATAAGATATAGGGGAAACTAATACGTACCGGATAACGATGAGTTACACCTAGGCAATATACAGGAACATCATGACATGGCGTTCGCAGGACACCCAGGACGCGCAAAGACGTTTGATCTGCTTGAGAGAAGGTATTATTGGAAAGAGATGTATAAGGACGTCAATCAGTATGTTCGGAATTGCCATGATTGCCACCGGGTCCGAAGCTCACCGCATGCAACCTTTGTGGTCCTCCGACCCTTACCAGTACCAGAAAAACCCTGGGGGGATATTTCGATGGATTTGGTGGTAGGGCTGCCAGAATGCAAAGGCTTTGATGCAATATGAGTAGTAGTAGATCGACTTTCGAAAATGGGGCATTTTATTCCCTGCCATACTACAATAGATGCCTCGGGGTTAGCGGAATTGTTTTTGCGAGAGGTGGTACGTCTTCATGGACTTCCATTAACCATCGTTTTGGAACGGGGCCCACAATGTGCGTCAACCTTTTGGCAACAAATGTGTAGTCGGCTGGGGATTGATCGGAGAATGTCGACAGCTTTTCACCCACAGACAGATGGACAGACAGAACATATGAATGCTAGTATGGAACACTACCTGAGAGTGTTTTAAAATCATCCGCACGACTATTGGGTGAAGTGGCTTCCATTGGCCGTGTTTGCTGCGAATAACGGAATGTCTGAGACTACGAAGTGGACCCCGTGATATGCAGTGCATGGAGTAGATCCCCGGATGTCATCTTCAGGAGAGCCAACAGAGGATCGGGATCAACGACGGGTTCGTGCTGATCAGGTCCTGGCAACAATGCAGCAGATCCATGAGCACTTCCACGTGGCAATGAGACGGAGCCAAGCGGTGCAGAAAGAAGGAGCAAACCGTGGACGGATTCCTGCCCCAAACATTCAGGAGGGATCCCAAGTATGGCTTGATGGCCGACATACATGAACAATGAGGCCCACACGGAAGTTAGATTGCAAGCGGCTGGGGCCTTTTACGGTGGTTCGTAGATTATCTCCCCATGCGTACGAACTTGAGTTTCCTGCATCGATACGCATTCATCGAGTTCAGCCTGTTTCCCATTTGGATCCGGTAGTTAATGATTCCCTTGACAGACAGCAGTTTAAACCCCCACCCAGGGTGGAAGTGGATGGCGAGGAAGAGTATCAGGTATCGAGAGTTGAGAATAGCCGAATGTATCGAAGTGAGTTACAGTATCTTATACGGTGGACCGGATACGATGCTTTGACATGGGAACCAGCAAAGTTTGTTGATGGGCTACAGGCAGTAGGTGAGTTCCATAAACCGTATCCTGTGATGCCAGCACCGTTGGAGAATCTTCTCGGGGGAACTCGAACCTAGGAGGAGGATACTGTCACGGCTCAAGTTGCGAGTGATGGATTGACGGGTACTAAGGAATAGTATTACGCGGACGGAAAGGAATTGGTGTTACGGAAAGGCTGAGACGTGGATAGACGCGGAAGCAGTGTAGGAATGTTAGGTGATGGTGGTGGTATAATATGTTTTGATAAGGAAGTGGTCTGAGGTGTTGCGACAACGGATGATGTGGCGTGGTTGCAGCGATAAGATTTCTGCTGGTGGTGTGTAGGATCATGGTTGGATAATCTGATGGTCGATGGGAACATGGGGAATGATTCGAGGGTGGTTGATGAGGTGTATATCAAGAGAGGTCGTTGTGGTTGGAGGATTTCCTTTTCTTCTCTGTTTACTCGTTCTAAGCTATAGCAAAGCAAGTACGACTTTGAACCAGCTCCGATCCTTGCCTTGTTCTGATTGCCTCGATACGAACTTCGAGCCCTTGCCCCGATTAAGATATCACATTCCAGTTACCAATATCTCGTATGCCCAACCCCGCCCGTTACACATTCTCTTCGACGTCCACCACTCGTTTCTCGACTATCCCCCCTGCTATAATGATGATGTCGCGGTACTGCAGAGGCATTTCTGCTGTCGCATTTTGGTGCGTGATTGCAGTAATCACACCCTTGACATCCCTTTTGGCGTTCATGATCCCAACATGGGCCCGTGCCTTCTGGTGGATGAGCGCTCTCTTGATTGCTGACGCAATTTGCTGGTCCATTTAATTGGAGAGCGGTACACTCTCGTCTCTCGTTGAGATCTGGCATCTCTATGCCATGCTCGATCGAGCCATCGGGGCAGTGTCTGGGCCTGGCCTTGGGCCGACCGGTGCCCTCTGACACTTGGCTCTGGGGGGGACAGTCTCCTACAGTCTGGCGGGTGTGGGCTCTGACTTTGCCTTGGGCGTGGGCTGCGGTTGCGGCTGCAATGTGAGCTGCAGTTTGGGCTTCGGTTGCTGCTGCAGCTGTTGGCTCTTCTCTTGTCCCTCTTCTTACGTAGGGTCTGCATGTTGCGATACCTCTAGCCCCCCAACGTCCGTCCTTGCAGTCATTTCTCTTTCTTTCTCTCTCCCTTCCTTGCTTGGTGCTACTCCTGTCAAGATCTTTGCAATCATGATCTTAATGTGAGCCCCCCACAGCTTGTTGTCCTCATGGCGGGCGTCCCACTTCTGCTCTCTCAGTTGCATCCACGCCATCATTCCTTGCCACTGTGCCTTTTTGCGGGCTGCCCGGACTTCCCTCAGGTTTGCTAGGTGTCCAACTGCTCGGTGCAGCTGCGTTAGCTCGTGTGCCTGCAGTCGTATCCTCCTTTGCAAGCGGCTCCTCAAGTCGCTGGGGGCCGCCGGTGCCTCACTCCTCCTGCTCCGTTTTCTGTTCCTGTTACTCTCAATTGGCACTGATATGGAAGGCCCCACAGTCCCCGCGGCGATGGATGTCCCCACTATCGCAATCTCCATCGCTACATCCATAGGCGTGTCGCTCCTCCGATCTCCCGCTTCTCCCGCATCCAGGTCGATCCTCTCGCTCACCCTGACTTCGGTCATCACTTCTGTGAGGCAAGCCTCTTTGTTCTCGTCGTGGCTTGCTCGTTGGCCAACGCATCGCGTCAATGGTGTTTTCTGCCAACCCTTTACGCGAACCCACTCAGTTGCGTGGATTCTTGTGTGAACCCTCCCCCTGCGGTCCAGAAGGTGCTGGGAAGCTTGTTCTGGCGTCAATTCAACGTTAAGAATCGATTGCTGCTGTCCGTTTTTCGATTGCTATCTTTGTTGTTGACTTAATGCGCCGTTTCCTTTTTGCGAAGACTTTTGTCGATAACCACGTGTGGCTAGCGGTAGTTCTCCTATATCTTTGTCCCACTTGTTAATCGTATCTCCGAGAAATGCGTTTGCGTCACCGCAATGAAGTAATCCCACAGTTTGCCACGCTTGGTCTAAGAACTTCAGAGGCCGAGCGCAGAATGTGAAGTAAACCCAGAACACCGCACCCACAGTAAGCAAATGTAGCCCAATAATACCATACACAGTCATCAACCCCGTATTCGTCATGGGAACAATCACCGGTTGTGCGTTTTGCACAATTGAATCGCCAAACTTATCAAAGTGACCTAGGTTTTCGTAATAATAATTTGTAGTGACCATGGTAAGAACTGCCTGCAGCGCCACCGACGCGGTTTTCGCACGCTCGAGCGTGCCGGTGAAAATTGAACCATATAGGATAGCTATTGGATCCATCCTTGGGCCACTGGATATCGCAGTGTTGCCATCATGGAGAAACTCCATATGCCAGTTGTGACGCTTGGCTTCCTTCAGCCCTTCTCGGTCGTAATCTGTAAGGTCAAAGATACCTCTCTGTTCGTGGGTGTAGCCAGTGTTTGCTCCTAGTTGAGTCTGAATTGAAGTAGTATTGTAAACTTTACTATAATTCTTGCCTCCCGGTCTCAATACTCTTGCGACTTTGTATTCGGGCTCCGTAGCAGTAACAATGGATTTAATACCAATCTTTGCGTGGATGAACTGGAAGGTTGAAACACAGAGGGTCATGGAAGCCGTTCTTGTCGTTCCATTAATTGTCTCCGACTTCGTGATCCATTCGGTGCCATCGTATTTGTACCCTTTTCCATCGAACAGGCTGTATAAGGGGAGGCTCGAAGAAGACCTATTATTCAACGGTATGTATCGAATACCTAACCACCAATAGTTCAAACCTCGAACAAGAGTTTCGGCAGGAAAGCCTGGTTCTGGGCTGTTACCACTCCGATTGCTAATTAAAACTTCTCTTACAGGGCAAAGATGGGTCACTGGATCCCCATCACCATACATTAACACTTGGTCGCAGCTAAACGAGAGGTAGGAAAGAGGGCCTGTTATATTGCCACTGAATGAGCCCTGAGCCTGTATTTTACCGGAAGCTAATGCTTCATCCAAAAATGGAGTGCTGAGATTGCCCCATAGGGTATTGCCTTTATACTGGAGCCGATCAAGGTTTGGCGATACGCAAAGTACATGTGAATCTATCAATGTGGCCATACCGTGATAGGATAGAAGTGATGAGCGGTTAGATTTCGACAGTGGTAGCAATGCTCTTATGGTTGGTCCGGTATCACTTAGGCCAGGTCCCGTCTCTCTTAGGTTGCTAGAAATTGAGAAACTCTCGGCAGTGTTTTCCGCAAATCGCGGGAACTCCACCCCAATCTGGATTGCGATTTCAGACCCGCTTTCTCTGACCTCTGCGTTACTGTACCCATATGCCAAAGATACGGTTTCTTTCGTACCCAGAATATACCCCAAACTTGTGTCGGAGACAAGAATTGTCGATGTAAATTGGGAAAGAACGGCGATCAATGATAACAGGGCGACTAGACATATACTAAAGTAGTTGTTGCCGATCCGGGTACCACGCCAGACTGGGAATGCCAAAGAATAAGGTGATGCTACTGAATATCTATAAATAGACATTGCCGCGGCATCACGAAGTAATACAGCATCCTTTTGGAAAGCTATGGATGCTGTAATCATGCAACAGACCCCAAGTTGCACTGTAATGCATGTGCGTAGAATAGCACTGCAGATTGCAATCACAGACGTCGTCCTATCCGCCAAAGCAAGCTTTGATCGAATCCCATCAGGGTCGTCGAGCATACTCCATTGCCAGAGAAAGGACAACACACTCGTGGTTGCAACCATTATCAGGGTACTGCAGATCAAGGCCATAGGTTGGAAGACTCCATATCTATCCGTCCATTTCACTATCGCGAGTGAGTATGAGTATACATCTGAAGGACTATTCACTGACTTTCCACATTTGAGGAAGTAAAGGTAGCCATTGGGTGTTCGGATTTGTGAAGAAACCGTGTAAATATTCGCCAATCAATCCTTATACCTTCAGTTAGAATTTGTTCTTCATTGCTTCATCAGATATTTACCTGTATGCAATCTCTAATACAACACCAGCCCGTTTACTCGGACCAATATAGGTTGTGCGTGATAGAAACTGTCCAACCCTACTATCTGAATACCGATGGTGTAACGTGTGGCGGTTGGGTGTTCCAGGCGGGGTATTGGATTTGAGTGATAACTTAACAAGTGTTATCCAAACTTCCCCCTGAAGTCAAGGTGCGGTGGTATGTAAGGCGCTCCCGATCGTAAGGCTGGAATTTGTTCGTGACCGCAGTGATGGTAACTATTGGGCGATGATGAAAGCTTTTGTGAACAGAATCGCTCTAGTCTGGATTAACTGGTTATGTTGCTTGGATACCTCAAGCGCCGTGCTTCGATGATCTCGCAGCCGTTAGAATCAATTGTGAATATTAGGTGAAACTGTGAGGCGAGGAGCTGGCATATGCAGTGTTCGAAACGGGCCGGGCCGGGCCGGCCCTGACATCTTTAGGCCCAGCCTTCGGGCTTTGGACAAAGCCTGGCCGGCCGTCCTTAGCGCGGGCTTTTCTGGAAGAAGCCTGAGCCCGCATGCAAGCCCCAGTGGGCTGAGTGAGTGGTCGTGATCGTGGCAATTTCACATGATCCCAATAAGCAAGCCAATCATTTTGCTTGCGTCCATGTCTTGGCTGGACGCAAGCAAATTGATTGGTCGAGGCGCAAGCCGATTGCCAGTTTATGAGTTCTTCTGCACCATAGCGATACTTTTACCACTCATTTCACCTTTGCACCACTTACGCTAAAAAAAGCTTCGTCTGATACCTAACCCCAAGAAAGCCCACACGGCCCGGGGGCTTTGATAAAGCCGCAGGGCTTTTAATTAAACTGCCCGGGCTTTGTGGGCTTTCAGATTACCGGCCCGGCCCGGCCGCCTCAAAGCCGGCCTGAAAGCCCTCGGGCTGGCCCGGCCCGTTTCGAACACTGGGCATATGTAGGCTCCCAGAATTTATGAAGCACATACAAAGGATAAACCAACCAAACTTTGCCAGTGACATTGCCATAGTAAAAAGCAAAATTACATGGTGAAATGATCGATTGGCTCATAAAGTAGGGGTGTTAATGAACTAATCAGAATAGCGCACAACCTGACCGTATCCGGTTCATTGTAGGCTGTAGCAAGCAAATGCTATCATGGCAGCCTTTTATTGGCCAACCCTGAAGTTGCGAAGTTGCATAGAAGCCAGCACAGCAGCAAGTGGAAAACTAAGGGCAACGAATCTCATGTTGTAGGTCACTACAAACGGACTCAATATAGTCTTATTATCTGATACACGCTCGGATTTGGGGATTTGTTCCAGTACTAGCGGCGAGGAAAACTGAAGGTGATTAGTGTGCTCCAACGTCAGTCATCCAGAGGGACAGCACAACCTCACTGTAGGATCCATTTGATCAGCGGATCGACCGCCAAAACCAGTAGTGCAACAAATTTCCCAATTGAGCATGTACGGGATACAGAATCCCCCAACCCTATTTAACCCTGTAAAATCACTCTAGATGCAGTATCTGAGCGCCATGAGAGCGACAGTTTGAGGAACGAAAACAATTTGTTGCAGCAACACTGATGTAGGAACAGCACTATGCTTCGTGTCTTGCTTGACTCGAGAGTAACACGTAGTACATGCCCGATGCACCACTATTTTCTTCCTGAACTCCGCCTTGATACAAATACAACCACGCGAGCATGAAGGTTATACGTCAGGTGAGAAGCAATGATTCCACCAGTCCGGACGGACCCGGTCTGGGGTAGGGCTCAGTACGGTCCGGTCCAACCGTTAGGTCGGACTGGACCGAGCCCAAGACTGGCAGTCTGGGACTGGATGGGCTTGGTCTGGACCAGTCCGCACACGCTTGCAATTTCGACATTGTTTCTTAGTCAAGTACCACTGAAAACATGACTCATCCTCACATTTATAACCGCACACCTCTGGATACCCACTCTGGGTGAAATTATGACAGTTCTGTCTGTATATTTGGTGCCATCGAGATATATTTCCCCCATTAAAAGACCGATACAGTGAAAAAATACCCTAAACCTGGACACTGTGCTGGACTGGTCCAAAGCAGTCCAGGCCAGTTCAGTCCAGGTCCCGAAAAATTGGGGATTGGTCCGATCCCGGTCCAAAAATTTCTTGGACTGGACCTGGACTAAACTGGACGGTTCCAGTCTGGACTGGTCCATTGCTGGACTGGTGGAATCATTGGTGAGAAGGGTGTTAGGTGTTAGAGGCGGATTGCAATACTTGCTACAGTGGGTTGCGTTACAATGATGCGTGTAACAGGGGATTGATTTTGTATTACGTGGACGGTGGTGTCTGCTATAAGCTCTACCAGAGCTGATGATCGATGCAATGCATGTAGTCTGGGATATGGCGTGGCAACGCGCTAGCGAGAAAGAATCCGTCTGACAGACTAGCAATGCAAGCTTGTGTTGGCGATTAATTACAGGAGGTATTCATCGGTAGAAGTAGCAACCTCGAGACCGCATTTATATTGGTTCCCATGCGCAACTTCGCTATTGATTGATCATGAACCACGCCACAGTGCTATGTTATTTGTAGATTCAGCTGATGTGCCAGTCGCCGAAAACACCTCAGGGCAGTGAATAAGAGCAGAGTGAGCCGGAGACAGCGGCTTGGGTACCCAATGGCGGGGAATTCTCGGTGTTACAGAGAATGAAAATACACGCTATGTAAGTTGTGTTAACATGATGCGAGTGTGGAGGGAAAGGAGTTTGTATGGAGTAGACCTGTGTAACGTGGTTAGTAGTTTGGATGCCTGTTCACAATGCTGGTTTGCGAGGTGTTGTTTGTGCTGGTAGCCGAACACTACTGTCTGATAAGATTAGATATTATGGGTCGTTGAACTTTAGGATGTCATTTGATGTGTCGCCAAGGCGCTTACATCGGAAACGTAAAAATCGGACAAGTAGCCTGCTCTTTCGGCACTAGAGACATACCGATTCCCCCAGATCCAGCCAAGTCTGCTTCTCATCGCCACTCTCGGGAAGAAATCGCAGCCGAATAGCCAATTAGCACAACTTCTGTAACGCCGTCCAGCTCAACGATTGCCTTCCCTGGCAGCCTGATGAGACCGACCGCAATCATAACCGTTGATTTCACGAGCTAACCGCGAATTGTAAGCCATAAGCCCAAGGCAGTGCTAAACAAAGATTCGACAGCAGGCAATATTAGGACCAGGGTATTACGCACCGTTGTCTCGTTTGCCTGCGAAATTCCAGCCGAGCGAGCTAGAAATCTAGGCCAAACCTCACCGTCGGGTAGTCAAGGTTGCACAGAGACATTCGAGACTACCGATAATACTCAACTGCATGTACCCGCGATAGAAGAGTTGATGTTGATGCCGAGCGCCCGACGGCCTAACCCGCGGTGCTCACTTTATTGTATTGTGTTTCGCAATCATTTCCATCTAGACGTGCCCAAACCTGACGAATTTTCTCTGATCAACCCGGACCATTTGATTCCCGTTTCAGATAGACAAACCTTTGACAACAATATCCCTTCACAAGACTTGCCCTTGATGATTGGGTTTCCCAAACAGTACAATATTGATTCGAGCTGCAAACACCGATGTTACAGGTTGCCGGATCGTTCCAACCAAGCGAATTAAACACCCGTCTTCTCAACCGACGGAGTTCTAGGGTTAGGTAAGCTTAAACACTGTGCGTAGTCCTGTATTGTGCTCAGATGTTGCAGTTGATGATGCAATTTTCGGATACCAGCTAGTGGATGTTGTGGCGGCTGCGTAGTTTGTGCTGGTAATAGCACTGTGGTAGGGTTGACAAGATTTAGTAGCTGAAGCCTCATGGAGTATTTTTTCAGTTAGAGTTCCGACCGAACAGCATGATGCCAGCATTGCCCTTATAAATCCCACTCGGCAGAGCATAGTAGTCTTTGAACGGCCAGTAGTCACACGCATAAGTGCCCTTGTATGCAGAGGAACCTCGACCAATATCGGACATAGCCGATCACGTACAGACTCCACATATGATCTCGCCACCTCGCCCCACATAACCAAAGGCACTCCATGCTAGCGTAGACTATGTATGCAGGAGCTTACCTAAGAGGTGCTGTTAGAAATGCAGAGTCGACGCTTCTTCTTGGCTCCTCAGAGTTAGTGACAGGTGTCGCATACGTACATAGACCTGACACGAGCTGACTACATGGTAAGACACAAAACACACAACTCTCTTGTATATATCTTGAGTCTTTCTCCTTCTCTCTTCTCTGTACCTTAAGTCTATACATGCACACGGTTCTCTCCTTCATATTTGCAACAGGGATTAGGGTTGAGGCGAGTGACCGATTGTAATTCTACTTTTCTTGCTTGCAGCCCCATTCCACAACCACCACCACCATCCTCGTACTAGAAGAGCGACATAGAAAGAGAGAGAGAGGACAAGGACGACTAAGGCAACCTATCTATTGTTCATTGTGCCCGGACTAATTGAACCGCAGATTAAATGCCGCCTTGCTACGAAACATCTGGCAGAGTTGTAGGCTGCAGATGATACCCCTAGCATGAGGGCACGGACCCGCTATCCGACTAAGAGATGAGGGGGAATCTAGAAGTAGTGAGAATGAAAACGGAGATCATTTTCAAATAAAATTCAGGCGCCACCACAGGGTGTGCCTTTCTGGAAGCTCCAGAGTTGGCCAGGAACATCACATCTACGCTAAAAGCAGAGTAAAAATTCGTTATCGGTAGCGTACTGACCAACTAAACCTGTGTAAGTTAGGACCATTCTGGTGGGATCTTCGTGTCAATAACCCCGCCAATACACCCCGTCAAGTCTCTGTTCAAACGATTTCAGACTGCACAGGCGCTACAAGTGGGGTACTTTGGTCCAATTTTCAGCCTTGCGCTACTCTAAGAGCGCCCACATGAAGCTTTACAAATCATTTCCATCGACAGTGAGTCGGTATGAAGTGTTGATAGAGCCTAAGGTTCGTGACTGCTCTTTTAGACTTCACACTACTCTTCCATTCCCTACGCATCTTGGACCTTTAGACCTGTACCTAGTCATCACACCATAGCCAATGCATACGGTTCTCCCCTCATTGTCGCAACATGAAGTTTCATGAAAGTATACCATATAATCTTGGTTATAACAATGGAAGGTGGAAGACGAGGATGGGGTCAATGATGCAGGATACGTTAAAATTGTGTTGGGCGATTTGCATTAGTTCACTAACCCTGTACCTTCGCTGAGGCCGTGGGGTTTCAGACATATCGTGCATCGCTTGTGGCACTAATTCTCTAAGCGAGTGTCTTGTCTCGTTACCACGCAGAACTCAAACTAGTGTGGAAAAGGCTGCCCCATCGCAAGAGTATCTTGTCAAGATAGCGGCTACAATTTTCGCAGACCGTTCAAGCGACAAACAGAGATGCCATCGAGGTAAACCGTAATACTTCGTCGGTCGTACCGTACTAAACCGAGCCCCTGCATCATCATACCTTAGCAACCTCGCTACCAATAATACAACCACCACCGCACGGAAATAGCCGAAAGGCGGTCTAAATAAGCCTCTTCTCTCGGTGTAACATCCATTCTCGTATTCTGCAGCAACCGCTAATCTTTCTAAACCGTATCCACAGCACGCTAAGGGCTTTAGTGTTATGAGGCCATGTTGATCATCGTCGAGGCGATGGGCTAGCTGGGAGAGCTGGGTGGTATATAGGATTTGCAGTCCTCCCTCTGCTATGCAAGAAGAGAGGTTGGTTTACGACTTCCTGTTTTCAACGCTCTTACGGTACATTTCCTGGTAGTTCCTGCTACAAATCCAGTTCCTCTCTTAACACCGACAATTAACACGCACACTCCCGCATCATCGCGCTCCACGGACACCACAACCATGCATCTCATCATCCTTTCGCTCCTCGCCCTCCCTCTCCTCGCCGTCACCCAGTCCACCCAGCCCGCATGCGTGCAATCCTGCTTCTCCGCACACCCATCCTCATCCTGGTGCGACGGCGACGAAACCGGCGACGCCCTCGATACTTGCACATGCACGGGCTTATCGTATGCGACAGCGATGCTCAGTTGCATTAAGAAGTGTCCCACTGCAGACCAGGAGAAGTATGCGGCCACAGTGCCGGAACGCTGTAGGAGTGAATTGCTGCCGGGGGTCAAGGCGGCGGCAGTGACGAGTAAGGCTACCGAAACGGCAACGGTAACGGGGACGGCGACGGGCGGGGCACAGACGGCGGCAGCAGGGAGGAATGGTGTGAGGTATCTGGCGGCGGCGGGGGTGGTTGTCGCATTTGTGGTTTAGAGGGAAGGACGCTGGATGGTATGGGTTACCGACAGATGATACCTAGGTTGGAGGATGATATAATGAGGTCTATTTTTATGTTTATGGGAGTAATGTATTGATGGACTTGCGGTTTTGTCTGTAACTGTTTTCCTCAGTACTCCGTCCGCTAGGTGGTTAGTGCATCAATTCGGCGCAAAGCCAACCTTGGCAAGGATAGTGTCTCGGCTCGTGTTGACACTATCCCCGTGCCGGAGTGTGGGGTGGGACCGTTTACCGGGAGTCGTCACATCTTGTACAACCTGGCCAGAATCATCACCGTCACATTCAGGTGAGGTTCTGGCGGTTACTTGGCATCCGCAAATAATATCGTCAGCCATCGAACCTACCTCTAGACAGCCGGAAACATACCTCGCAGGTTTACGATCTCTCTGCTCTGACGCACCGGAGGATCGTTTACATGTGGTGTGGTTGGCGGGTATCGGAACACTATTTCCTGAGCTAAGGACCAATGTGGTAACAAGGCCCTGTTGTTGTTGTTTGTTTAATCATACTGTATTGACTCTAATTAGGGTATGACAGGACCCTGATATCCCCTCCGCCTCCGGGCGAGCCGGCTAGATGGCGGAGCTCCCCCCCCGCTACCCGTCGTCCCCGCTGACAAATGAAAGGTAAGAGAAAGACAAAAAGCACAAGAAAGAAAGAAAGAAAGTAAGAAAGAAAGAATAGTATAATCCCATTGCCGCCAGCGCCGCCAGCGCTACCCCCGAGCCTCCAAGCCCTCAGCCCGCTCCATACCGCTCCTTCATTTGGGTGGAAATTTCCCGACCTCAGTGGCCGCCAGAAAGTCCATCACCGCATGGTCGCACTCCTGTATGGTGAAAAGCTCAGAGATCTGCACGTGCCGGCATCTGCCCGCTTTCCAGCCTGTTGTTTGTCCCACTGTTTTCCAGAGTGTCGTCTGCTGGTCTTTCCATCTGCTGCAGTGGCGGAAGAGGTGCTCCCGCGTCTGGGCCACAGTCCCTCCACACCACCAGCATTTGTCGTCGTCTCGGTGGCCAAACC
>Ga0307512_10000446_pt1 | contig 60435 bp, 61 predicted proteins | sample 14_EM_MG_FD_200267 | JGI IMG/M metagenome (GOLD analysis project Ga0307512, IMG submission 200267) | Populus trichocarpa ectomycorrhiza microbial communities from riparian zone in the Pacific Northwest, United States - 14_EM | ecosystem: Host-associated > Plants > Roots > Unclassified | place... | reverse complement strand
ATTGTTGGTCATGTATCATGGGTAATCTGGGGGGCGACAGGTTGCACATTGCCATAAACTGATTATTGGCTGCCTTTATAGGCAAAAGTGAAAGTGAAACGCTTCCTGCCCCATCTTCAAAATGAGCATCAACAGAATGTCAACGATTGTTGGCGTTCCATCATGGTTACTCACAGCACGATGTGGCGGTTATTGTCTATATACATCGTTTTGACTGTCATCATATGCTAAAAGGCTCAAGAATACTTGGTGGTAGCTCTGTAAGTGAAATACATTGTTACTGTCCCGGAGGATGTGGCTAGAATATCCCGTACATATCTGCCTATAAAGGCTGCCATATCCTTCTTTCTGGATGCTTTTGATCAAGCACCACTCATAGTACCGAAGATTCAAGACCAAATATCGTTGACGCACTCTTGACACTCTGTTGATGCTCATTTTCAGGATGTGGTCGGGCGCGTGAGTATCCGTGTTTTGCACAGCAAGGCGGCTAATACGCCGAAAATGAACCGCGACATACCAATGTCAATACTTTACGATTAGCAGTAGCATATCTGAATGCGACCATAAATGTGAAACCCGAAACGCAGAACCGGAGATTGGACCTGACTGGTCTAGCCAAACCCTGCGAAGCCCGAAGGTTGACAGGTACGGGTCCGGGTTTGGCCCGCCAAGAGTCAGTGGGTCGGGTTTTTGGCCGGGTTTGGAACCAAACCGACCCGTTTTTGCGGTCCAAACCCGGACCCGTTGCTAACACTGGTTTGGAGATGCACTTGGAGGCCCAGATCGAGTGAATTTGGAGGAGTATGAGAGGCGGTCAATCTGGAGGCTGTAGTTTAGCAGGGAGGCACGACGGGAGCTGAGACTTTATTCATTCGTTAAATTGTAATTGTGTGAATGTAGAGAATTGAGTACAACATCAGGTCCCGAGAGATGAGAGACTAGCTGGGAGCGGGAGACAGTCGATCATGGGATCAAGCAGTACGTGGTGAATGTAGTACTCAGTTTATGCTGCACTCGGTGTATGCTGTACTCGGTGTATGCAGTACCCATTGTATACTTCACTCAGTGTAAACTCTTGATCATGGCATGGAGAAATAGAGAGCGATGACTTCACTTTGTGTTCTTAGGTGATGATAGAGTTGAGGACAAGAAAGAGAGATGTGATAGGGTATGGGGGAAATCAGCGTGAGATACTGCGACTTAAGAGAATTTTGTGGGCGAGTCAATTTACCATCCCCAATACAGTAAGTATGAGTCCCGATCCTGGGTGTAATATCACCGATACTAGGTCTTCTAAACCCAATCAGGAAGGTTGTACCTCTGATTTCTCGGATCCCCTCGTATCCTCCAGATTGATCTCATCATCATCCCCCATCTCTCTCTTTCTCGTCCACAACTCTACCATTATCGCAGATCACAAGGTTAATTCATCCCTCCCTATCTCTCCAGGTCATGATCATGAGTTGACAAAGAGTACATCATACACCGAGTACAGCATACACCCAAGAATGATTGTCTTCCGATTATTTTCATGATTACGAGTTGACCCCTGAATGTAGCTTCAGCTGCCGGCGTGCCTCTCTACACGATCGACCGCCATCAGCCAGCTCTTCATGAGCGCTCACAGGTATTATCACCTTATCACCTTCCCATGGTTGCGAGTTAACTAACTGATGTAGAGAGTCTCAACACCCGGCGCGCCGTCCATCGACTGCCTCCCAGTACTCTTCCAAACTCGCTCGATTACGGTCTCCAGACTCGCTCGCTCATCGCCTCCAAGTGTATCTCCGAACTCGCTCGATTGCAGCCTCCATGTGCATCTCCAAGCTGGCTGGATCACGGCCTCCAGGTGCATCTCCAAACTCGCTCGATCACAGCCTCCAAGTGTATCTCCAAACCCACTCGGTTACGGCCTCCAAGTGCTTCACCAAACTTGCTCGATCACGGCCTCGAAGTGTATTTCCAAACTTCCTCAATTATGGCCTCCGAGTTGGCATGATCAAGGCCTCCACGTGCATCTCTAGGTTCATTCGATCATGGCCTCCAAGTGTATCTCAGATTACACTACAATACCGCCTCCAAGTGGATCTTCAAACTCGCTCAATCATGGTCTCGGAGTGTATCTCGATGTTCATTCGATCCTCATCTCCAAACGCACCTAGAATTTCTGGAGCACTGGTTCCAGCCAGTCCCGATATACCGTGTGTAGATGTGTAGCTCTATAGATTCATAGATACATAGATGAGAATACAAACAGAATACATGAGTTTAAAAATCGTTGAACGATAAGTAGTAGGTATGATTTCCAGGCACACCAGCAGCATTGCCAAAGAAGATGTTTTTCCCAGACTGCTCTACTGTGATTGGAGGCGCTCCCAGGTTTGTCGCCGGCACTCCCACGTGCTCCCAGGCTTGTCCTAGGTGCTCCCAGTTACTCTGAAGGCCGGCAGAAATGCCCTCCAAGGGTCTGATACTCTTCTGAAATTGACACATCTAAGTTTACACTCCACATTCTCTCACACACTCCTGGAGGCTTCCAGTGACTAAAATACATTTTGCTGATGCAGTTGTGCCTGAACTTCAATCATAGACGAGGAATTACCTGGGAGTGAAAGCTGCAGCTTAGGAGTGAATATCTGAGCTGTGTCTCAGTCTTGGACACTCTGGGATGAGGAACTGAGGTGTGCCCGAACGTCAATGATATGGCACCAAATGCTGCGACTTTGCTACGAATAAGTGAGCCCATGTCTCAGATTCTGACACATGTACACAATATCGCCTAGGCTGACATTACTGCCGAATGGGATGGGCAAATATGCGGTGCCGGATGTGTCATAACGAAATGCCCAGGATTCTCCGGTGCCCCGGAACTTTCATCATAGGCCTACAACAGCTTCAGCTTTGCCACGACAGAGTGAGCCTGTGTCTCATATTCCGACACAACTACTCAATATTGCGTAGACTGACTTTATTGCCACTGGAATTGGCAGATATGCGGTGATCAATCCGTCATATGATGGATACGTAATCGAGCCTGTCTTGTGCACCTCAACTTCGATCAAATGCCAACAACAGCTGCAGCTTTGCCACAAATAAGCGAGCCGTGTAGATCCAGATCCGAGGTGTGCCTGAACTTCAATGAAATGCCAGCAAAAGCTGCGTCTTTGCCACGAATAAGTGAGCCAGTGTCTCATATTCTGACACAAGTACTCAATATCCCCTAGCCTGTTTGAATTGCCAAATGGGATTGGCCAATATGCTGCGATAGATCTGTCACGATCATATGCCCAGGATTCACCGGTGCACCAGAACTTCCACCATAGGCCAGCAACAGCTGCGGCTTTGCCATGAATATCCGGACACAGGGACTTAATATTGCCTGGACTGTCTTGATGCCAAATGCGATAGACAAATATGCAGTAATCAATCGGTCATAATGATATGTGACCCAGACTATCTGGTGCACCTGAACTTCGATCATATGCCAGCAAAAGCTGCGGTTATGCCACAAATAAGCGAGCTGTGTCTCATACTCCGACATCAGTACTGAATATAGCCTAGACTCTCCTATTGCCCAATAGGATTGGCAGATATGTAGTGCGCAATCTGTCATAATGATACTGATGACATATGCCGAAAAGACTCCAGTGCACCTGAGAGTGGTTGAATTATGCTTTTTCATTGGAAATGGTTACATGGCTTCGGGCTTCCAGTGCACCTCAAATTGGCAACTGAGGAACTATTTGAAGCCCTGTGCTTCATCATTCCCAAAATTCAACTGATACCATTTATCATGGGATAGGTCAGCCGCGGGTGGTAGGGGTTCTCTTCTGATAGTGGTAATGGTACCTGATACAGTCACGGAAGCATAAACCAATGCTAGATGTATAGGTGATGGCCATGTGGTGTGCCCTTTAGCGGGGGTTCACACTAGTCACGAGAAGATTGCAGACAGCCTAGGCTGGCAGACGAACTTCCAGCTACCAAGCATTAATGGGATGTTCATGCACATCAGCAGTGCGAGTAGGTTCGATCTTCTTTCATTTCTCAGATACTACGCGGGACATGCTTTGGTATAAGCATGCAAGTTGAATGTCAATATGTGATTTAGTGGGCTCCTCACCTCTACTCATATTGGGCCAGGACAAGTTGGGGCACGTTCCGGCATGGTGGCCTAAGCATGACATAACTGAGGGATTTATGACGTTGGCGAAAGCCTGGAGCAAACACTGCTTGATTGATTTGAGCAGCATTGGTGGCTAAGCATCTAAGAGTCTACGTTGGCATAGTATCGGTTGGTCACCGAGTCAATCTTTGATGCTATAATTAATAACTGGGAGAAGTTATTAATTGCGATAACGCATGGTCAATATCGGGTTATTGATTGAATGTTCCAACTACCGAAATTCATACATTTGCGAGATGTCTAAGTTAAAGTTGTGGTCAGATTGAATTGCTGATATGATATCATGCATGAACACGATAAACGTGATTGGTGGCCGCCTCTACCAGGCTCATTCTGTGAATGTAAGACGCACAGATATGGGGCTATCATTGAGGGATTTAATCATAATCTGGGGTGGGTTCCGGGAGATTATAAACAGATCATATTGTTCCGGCAGTGGAGAAGATGATCAAGCTCTACCAGCGGTAGAACATCAATACCTACCAGCGGGAGAACATCAATACCTACCAGCGGAAGAATATGCTTATTTATTATTGTGTTTTGATGATACCTATTATAGTATTAGAATCCGTTAGCTATCTGTAGTGGCAACCTCGCAACTTGAGATGTTCTCCTGATAAATGCCGATTATCTTCGCAAACGATAACGACGTTATTACATATGCGCTTGAGAAGATTATCTCTTACGCAAAAGACAATCACTATATCTTCCTAGCTCAAAGCATTTGGTGGATATCTTCGATTGTAGAATTACAACAACGGTTGATTGAGTAAATCAATAATCTACAAATACGATCAGAACTTTATACTCCCAGGGACAGTAGATCATCCTTGCATCGTGAATCCATACCTCAAGCCACTGATAAGGGAAATCAAATTTCGGAAGATAAGGGAAAATCGGTTACGCCTCGAGATACCGACAAGAATTCCTCAACCAGTAGCGTCAGAGAAGTGTCAACGACGCCTTGAGATAATCAGGAGGATTCTAGACTACTCAACGAATCGGGTGATATACATCCAGATAGAATATTTCAAGTAAACAACATGGTCCATGATATAAGTGATCTGGAGGATATCGATTCACAGCCTGATCATCTCTCTCAAATGATTGCGAGGGCTGATCAGTTTATTCAGATATTCCGTAAGGAAAGGAAAGCTTTCAATAAGCAGAAGCAGATTGATTCCTTGTCCCACACAAGGTCAGGAAAGATACCAGTTAAACCATTACCTAAGAAACAGAGGAATCAATTACAGGCAATTTCTAAATCTACGTAAGCGGAATATCTGTATATACGGAAATAGGATCTACGGCCGTGTACCTAGTACTTACTTAAAGAGTATTGTCACTTAGGGTTAAAGCACCCCTGTAATAGTATAATAAATAACATCTTTATGCTCTTGGGTTATTTATACAACAATATCATATATTAAATGCTACGCACTTGGGTTTTTTATATTAACAAAGAAAATCTAGCAGCATATATAGCGCTTTACAAGGAAGGAGCCTTTTTCCTATGAACGGAAAAGGATTGGGCAGTACTTTACACTGTTGTCACCCCAATGAATAGAATCAACAGCCAGCATTCATTCCAAATTCCTTTCGCGGAATCAGCTTACGATTACGGCCATAAGACAAACCCAAATAAAGATATCTATAAGCAACAGTTCTCAAAGGTATCGGAGAGTCAACTTTGGAGTCAAATAGTTCTGGGCAAAGCAGAACCCCTTTCGAAACCTGACGGTAGAATTCAATCCCGGGGAAAGAATTAAAAAAAAAATTTATATGATCACTATCTTTGATTTAGCCGGATATACACCTAATCTATTCGAACACAAACCGTTGAATATATTCGGTTTGATAGATACGATTTTATCCGAAAAATCAGAGAACGACTGGAATAATCCTATATTCCACGAAGAACCCGAGACACTGAAACCTTGGTTGAATACTATCACCAATCAGCAAATAACGGAGAATTGCCTACAATTGACGATCCAGTAATTAAGAATCACTGGGAAGAATATCACTCGTGGGCAGGCAAGTGGAATTGCAACTGCAAAGAAGAAGATAAAACCGAGTGGTGTTATTGTGATGACAATGAATCATCTGCAAAATGCAGCCAGTGGTAAATCTTATCTATCCTCCAATGCAGTGACTATACGATATATTGATCATTATTGCACTGTCAATAAGAATGATTCAAATATGAAATAGTATTGAGCAGTCTCTGCTCATGCGATTATACCGATTTTATGAAGACACTTGTGTATCGCTGCGTTATGAATGGATGATTCATTTTGAAGAATATATTCAAGTGGCATATGCAAAAATTGATAAATATACACCTCGCGATTGGAGGATGTATAACAAAGGAAATGACAGTAGTTATACCGACGGTTATAACCAAGAGCTCTTGGAAAGGCATGACAATGGCTGGGACGAAGCCAAAGAATATTACCCAAAAATATTCGAAAGACAGCTTCGTGAAGCTTAACAACAATGGAAGGAAGAAGGTGCGATTAATGGGTATTCTGACGATATAGCAGAAGAATACAAGGAGCCAGAGGTAGATGACGAATGGTCGTCCCACATGCAAAAAATTGACTCAAAACAGACTGAGTCAAAGGAATGGTTTGAGAATTAGCCTGATGATGAGCTTAGGGATGCCATCGAGTGTAATCAGTAGCCTGATCTCAATCAAGTAAGTGTTGTTCTAATTCAGATTATGAGATAATTGCCATTAGACGTCTAGGATGTCACTTCCACGAAGTTTTAAAAGATCATCAGTTGATGTTATAGACCATGGTGCAATAAGTGTTGAAATGCTACCACCACCAATTCCAAGGTAGTTGCTTAATTGATATCTTCGATAGTACTTTCTCGATATTACTTCAGTAATTAATATCTTTGATATTACTTTGTCGATATTACTTTCCCATATTACTTCGGTAATTAATATCTTTGATATTACTTCACCGATATTACCTTGGAATATTACTTCAGTAATTAATATCTTCGATATAACTTCATCGATATTATCTTTCCATATCACTTCGGTAATTAATATCCTCGATGTTACTTCGTTGATATTAACTTCTCATATTAATGGAGCAATTAATATCTTCGATATTCCTTCGTCAACATTACCTTTTCATAATACTTCAGTAATGATATATTCGACATTTATTTTTGTCGAAATTACCTTAGCATGTTTCTTCGGTAAAATATATTTTCAATATAATCGATATTGCTTCAGCATATTTTTCGATCATTTGCATCTTTAATGATATTTACTCTCAATAGTATTTAAAGGAAGTTACTTCCGTAATATTATTATTAGAAGAGAGTGATATTTCATGATGGCAACCGGAGATTTGCCATAAAAAGAAGGGGGTAAAAACTATAAAATTAATTAAAAACATTCAATCATCAAGTTAAAAAAGTTAGGATATAATTATTCTTACATCAAAAATATATTACGACAAAGAGAAATGATAATGCATTACGGTATTATCAGGTATTCTTCCTTGGATTCGAAAATACATAATCGATAATACACTATAATACCCTCTATGAATGAAGATAATTTTATTATAATTATTATTATTAAGATTTGGAATGAAATGTTATTAGGCCTAATGGACATTCTTAACGGAAGGTTAGGGTTTAGGTTTACCTGAATTACATGACCATGTCCCATGGTCGTGTGAAGCTAGTGTTACTATCATTCTTTCGAAAAACATTTTGGTTTACAGATCAACTTGTTAATCTTGATATGATGGCTTATATGTACCTTCGGGTTTATACGAATGGGGACTTCAACCTACGGGTGATTCGAATTTGTATAAACATGAAGGAGGAAATAACCATTCCGTGGGGAATAGTTATGGATATTCGAATCACCTTCGACATAGAGAAACGAAGACATGTACGATGTCTTCAGGTATTCTCATTGATCTTCCAATTACGCTATGACAAAGAGAAACAAAGTTATACAAAGTATACTTCAGGTATTCTCATCGATATTCGAATCACCTTCGACAAAGAGAAACAAGGATGTGTTTGACATCTTCAGGTATTCTCATCGATGTTCGAATTACCCTATGACAAAGAGAAACAAAGTTATACAAAGTATACTTCAGGTATTCTCATCGATAATCAAATTACCTTCGACCTAGAGAAATGATGACATTTACGATGTCTTCAGGTATTCTCATCGATGTTCGAATTACCCTATGACAAAGTGAAACAAAGTTATACAAAGTATACTTCAGGTAGTCTCATTGATATTCGAATCACCTTTGACAAAGAGAAATGAGGATGTGTATGACATCTTCAGGTATTCTCATTGATGTTCGAATTTCCCTATGACAAAGAGAAACGATGTTATACAACGTATACTTCACATATTCTCATCGATATTGAAATCCCCTTCGACAAAGAGAAACGAGGATGTGTATGACATCTTCAGGTATTCTCATTGATGTTCGGATTACCCCATAACAAGGGAAACGAAGATGCGTGTTGCATCTTCAGGAGTTCTCGTAATTTCAAATAAACTTTAGAAATTTAAGTATTATCTATTCAATCATAGAACTTAATTACAGTCATAGTTAGGATCGCTTCAAGTACAACTCAATTATCGACATAATGAAGCTAAGTACTACCTACCTAAATTATGAAATGTAATTACAGTTATGATTAAGTTAATCTTGAACATAGAGATGGACATATACCATGTAATGGCCAGGTACTCTCGTATACGGGGACTTAGGATACCACTATCTTATTTAACATAATCGATCAACTAATAAGCGATGACTAAATGACGGCTTATACTTGTTACCTTCGGATTATGTCCAATAGGCATGAGTACAGCTAGTGGTTGAAATTATCAATTATTGCAAGTGACATTATGGGTAAAAACTCTAGGGACATAATGAAATGATTCTTCGGGCGTGTTCTAGGTTGGCCTATCAGACCCTCTTGCGGGTGATACTGTCACGGCGAAGATAGTAGATCATGTGGAACATTCCTTGGCAACATTTGAAGATATTCCAAAAGTATTTTGATAATGGTTGATATGTATCAATCGGAGTACTGTACGTCGACAGCCTGAACACTGCGCGTAGAAGAAACATTGGAGTAGATGGACTATTTGAGAATTATTGAGTCCAGACAGAATGCATGCACAAGTATGGTATTCAAATAAACCTTTGGACTAAATGGACGATTGATTATAGGTACCTGTGATAACATCAAGGGAGTAGATGATCATGAGTGTAAATCTACCATTCGAATAAATGAATTTGCACTACAAGTCATTCAATCACATCTGTGTGGTATTAGTACAAGTATTGAACTTCCAGTCTTTACTGTACTCAACAATAATATAAATGACTTGCTGAGAGATCGTCTGCAAAGACGGCAGAGAACGTTGGATTTCCACCCTAGAGAATGGGGTAATATTACGGATTATGAATTCCAAGCGATCGATTCAAGAGATGGAAATAATTACAGAATGGTTATAGAATAGTTGATCTGCTGAGAAAGAAATTTTTGTTAGAATTTATTTTGTGTCGACAGACGATAAACGTTATACCAATGTATAAAGGAAATGAAAGGATAAAGAGATGCATACTTGTGATATGCAGGAAAACAAAATTATGTTCACTATTTACGACGGAGCATCGTTGTGGTCACCGATCTTAGAGAACGAGGTGATGTTAGGGGTTCTCTCCTGATAGTGGTAATGGAACCTCATACAGTCGTGGAAGCATAAACCAATGCTAGATGCATAGGTCATGGCCATGTGGTGTGCCCTTTAGTAGGAGTTCACACTTGTCACAAGAAGATTGCAGACAGCTGAGGCTGGCAGATGGACTTGCAGCTACCAAGCCTTACTGGGATGTTCATGCACATCAGCAGTGCTAGTAGATTCTATCTTCTTTCATTTCTCAGATACTATGCGGGACAGGTTTTGGTATAAGCACGGCAGTTGAAAGTATATATGCGATTGAGTGGGCTCCTCACCCCTACCTGTAACAGGCCACGACAAGGTGGGGCACATTCCGGCATAGTGGCCTAAGCATGACGTAACTGAGGGATTTATGACGTTGGCGAAAGCCTGGAGCAAACACTGCTTGATTTCTTCGAGCAGCATTGGTGGCAAAGCGTCTAACAGTCTACAATGGTATAGTATCGGTCGGTCACCGAGTAAATCGATAACGTTATAATTAATAACTGGGAGAAGTTATTAATTGTAATAAGGCATGGTCAATATCGGGTTATTGATTGAATGTTCCAAGTACCGAAAATCATACATTTGCGAGATGTCTAAATTAAAGTTGTGGTCGGTTGAAAGAGCTGATATGATATCATGCATGAACACGATAAACATGGTGTGTGGCCGACTCTACCAGGTGCATTCTGTGAATGTAAGATGCACAGATATGTGGCTATCATTGTGGGATTTAATCATACTCTGGAGTGGGTTCCGGGAGACTAGAAAGAGATCATATTGTTCCGGCAGTGGAGACGGAGATCAAGCTCTACCAGCGGAAGAACATCAATACCAACCAGTGGAAGAATATCCTTATTTATTATGGCATTTGTATGATACCTATTATAGTATTAGAATCTATTAGCTTTCTATAGCGGCAGCCCCGCACCTTGAGGAAGTTCTCCCGATAAATGCTGATTACCTGCGAAAACCATAACGACATTGTTGTATAAGCGCTTGAGAAAATTATCTCTTATGCAAAGAACAATCACTATATCTTCTTAGCTCAAAGCATTTGGTGGATATCTTCAATTATAGAATTACAACAAGGGTTGATTGACTATATCGATAATCTACCAATATGATCAGAAGTTTATACTTCCAGGGAGAGAAGATCATGTTTGCATCGTGAAGCCATACCTCAAGCCAAGGATAAGGGAAATCTAATTTCAGAAGATAAAAGGAAATTGGTAACGCCTCGAGATACCAAAAATGATCCCCAAACCAGTAGCATCAGAGAAGTGTCAACGACGCCTCGATATATTCAGGAGGATTCTTGACTACTCAACAAATCGGGCAATATACATCCAGATTGAAAATGTCAAGTAGACAATACGGTCCACAATATAAGTGGTCTGGAGGATATGAATTCAGAGCCTGAACAACTGCCTCAAATCATGCGAGCCCCGATCAGTTTATTCAGAAATCCCGTAAGGAGAGGAAAGCATTCGATAACCAGAAGCAGATTGATTCCTTGTCCCACACAAGGTCAGGAATGATACCAGTTAAACCATTAACTAAGAAACAGAGGAATCAATTACAGGCCATTTCTAAATCTACGTTAGCGGAATATCGGGATATACGGAAATAGGATCCATGGCCGTGTACCTAGTACTTACTCAAGGAGTATAGTCACTTAGAGTTAAAGCACCCCCGTAACAGCGGGAACTTGTAATGTAGCGTATCAATCGACATCATCTCATATTGCTCATTAATAATAATCAAGCACGCCAATGAAATCCAACTCTAGCCATTTCTGAGTTAAGACACAACAATTCTAACATCAGAACTTTGATTCACTTCGAAATTGCAGACAGAAAGGAGTGATTTATGCAGTATAGTCAGACCTCCCAATGGTGGAAACCAGTTGGGTTTCCGCGGGGAAACTGCACTCCACCAACTACTCAATTGTTCAAACTGCACTGCATGCTAAACCAGTGCAATGAACTGGTTGACAACGGGTTCAACTGTATATATTCAGTTCAACTATCTTAACAGGTTCGAACCAGTGTACAGTACTGCCATGAATCTTTCTCCGCCAGCTCTAACCCTTGCACACGCTGTACATAGCACATTACTTTCAAACATATCTTCTTTACACAAGGAAAGCCATGACAATCCTGAACCTTGGGTGAAAATCTTGAGATTCCACAGAGAAACGATGTTGAACATACATTGCAAATCGACCAGTGGCTATGCAAGTGGCGAGTGACTAACTATACAGCAGTCTAAATTGTGACTCAGATCATGTAGCAACCTCTCTCGAGTCCATTCTAACAGCTTCGCTGGTCATCTGGAAACTCATCAACCTTTCAGCCAAAATCCTGTGTCAACAAGAAGTGGAATGGGTAATGAGTGGCAAACTAACTAACCAGCAGTGAACCAGTGGATTTTGAACTTACAAACTGCACTGCACAGCACTTTGAGCCTCCACCAACTGCACTGCACTGCCAAGAACTAACTACATACCGCACTGGTTAACTCTTTACAAGCAGTGCACTGGTTGAACCATTGAGAGGTCTGAGTATAGTGTGCCTTACAAACGAAGTTTTTGACTATTTGAATCAGTTAAGAAGATTATGTTGCTTGAACGTCTAATGAGGTGTACCTTGATACAAGTGTCCAAACACTCTAGGATGGATGGTTCATCACACTGCAACGGGTCTCCATTCTCTGTCAGCCGCGTGGTATGGTTCTCATGAGACTCCAGAATCCGGAAAATCATCCACGCTGTGATGTTGGGTCCACTCATCAAGCCGTGCAGGAGTCTCATTCGGACCACTCCAGAGACTTGGTGGAGATCACTCGCGTGGTTATCATAGCCACCAGGACACATATTCAGTAAGCATTTGTTTGGAACTCTGTTTTGCCCCAGCCGGACATCACATGCAAATGCCTGCCACCGATCATTTAATATCCAGAACATCTGAGCTGATACTGCATGGTTTGCTGCGGGAAGATTTAGGTCTGACCCGCCGACTTTGAGTGTCGTTATGAAAACAGAGTGACTTCGTGAATCCTGGAATTTGAGCTGCATTTCTGTGCGTTCATCATTGGTTATTACTGCATACATGTGGAATATATCCACATGATCTGCAAAATACTTGGTTAGCCACCACTTCAAATGACAAACTTGGCCAGGAAGAGGACAAAATAGCACTGCCTTGTGTGGAGGGGGTGCACTGGGGAGGGCATTTTCATTTCTCTATTTGTGAAGGAGCATCTCTCTTGATCCATCATCTTCGTCAGGTTCGGGATACTGTGCAGGTTCATTGACGATGATTGGCAGAAATGTCGCTCTGAGCCATGGGAATATCGGAGAATCCACCGAAGTATCGAGTGGCCATTCATCGTACCATCGTGCACGCACGTCGCTGCAATCCTCCGTGTCTCCCAACACTGACTCAAAACATGCTAGCTGCCATCTGTGAACCCTCCATGCTCCCGAAGCACCCCGTAAAGTGTACCTCAGCACCAGGGTCTTCACATTTGCTTGCTCGCATCAGCGACGACCCTAGTTTCCGTCAGAAACACCCGGGTGTTCCAGACGGCTCTGGCGGCTCTGACCGAATATCATACCCTCTGACAGAGAATTACAGGCTACCTGTCGCCACGGCGACGGGTCGGGTTGCACACATTCCTCCGTTACTGTGTGGTGATGTATACGCACCATCAGAACGACACCTGTGTTACACTCTTCGCAGTGGCTGCGGTTATGCTGAAGCCGTTTACAGAACGCCTGGCGATGTTTATGTCTTTCTCCGGCCACCGCTTCTTTGGGAATTCTGCTGGTGTACCTGGAAATCATAGCTACAACTTATCATTCAACGATTTTCAAAACTTATGCATTCAGTTAGTATTCTCATCTATGTATGTATGTATCTATATTGCTACCTATCTAAACCACCGGTACCCCTGAATCTCCGTACACCCGCCGTCGCACATTAATGATGTACCTGGAGGCCATGATTGAACGAGTTGAGATATGCACTTGGAGGCCGAGATGGAGTGAACTCAGAGATGCACTAGGAGGCCAGGATCGAGTGAACTCAGAGATGCAGTTAGAGGCCGTAATCGCGCGAACTTGGAGGCTGTAATCGAGCGAGTTTGGAGAAACACTTCCTGGCTGTGATTGAGCGAGTTTGGAGATGCACTTGGAGGCCGTAATCGAGCGAGTTTGGAGATACACTTGGAGGCTGTGATCGAGTGAGTTTGGAGATGCACTTGGAGGCCATGATCAGGTGAGATTGGACGAGTACTTGGAGGCGGTCGATGGACGGCGTGCCCGGTGCTGAGACTCTATTCATCAGATAGTTAACTCGCAACCGTGCGAATGTGACAATGTGACTTTACCTTTGAGCTCTGATGGAGAGCTGGCTGATGGCGGTCGATCGTGTAGGGAGGTACGCCAGAGGCTGAAGCTACATTCAGGGGTCAACTCGTAATCATGAGAATGAAGGGAAGACATACAATCTTGGGTGGATGCTGTACTCGGTGTATGCTGTACTCGGTGTCAACTCATGATCATGTCATGGAGCGATAGAGAGGGATGACTTAACTTTGTGTTCTGCGATGATGGTTGAGTTGTGGACGAGAAAGAGAGAGATGGGAGATGAAGATGAGAATGATATGGAGGATACGAGCGGATATGAGAAATCACAGGTATGACTTGCCTCATTAGGTTGGGAAGACCTCGTCTCGGTGATAGGTTGCGCCGGATCAAGACTCGTACCTGCCGTATCGGGGATGGTCAATTGACTCACACACGAAATTCTCCAAGTCCCAGTTTCTCATGAAGATTTCCGCCAATCTCTCACTTTCTTGTGCTCAACTCTACCATCACCTAAGAACATGAATTTAAGTCATCCCTCTCTATCTCTCCATGCCATAATCATGAGTTAACACAGAGTACAGCATACACCAAGTACAGCATCATCCCAAGATCGACAGTCTCCCACTCCCAGCCAGTTTCTCATCCAATTATAAGTTAACCAATGAATAGAGTCTCAGCTGCTGTTGCGCCTCCCTCCAAATCAACCGCCTCCAAGTACTCCTCCAATCTCGCTCGATCAGAGCCTGCAAGTGCATCTCCAAACCCACTCGGTCACAGCCTCAGAGTGCATCTCCCAACTCGATCCATCACGGCCTCCAAGTGCATCGTCTGAGTTCACTCAATCTCGGCCTCCAAGTGCGTCTCCAAACTTGCTTGATCATGGCCTCAAAGTGCATCACTGGGTTAACTCGACCTCGGCCTCCGAGTGCATCTCCAAACTTGATCGATCACGGCCTCCAAGTGCATCTTCTGAGCTCACTCGATCTCGGCCTCCAAGTGCATCTCTGAGTTCATTCGATCTCCGTCTCCAAGTGCATCTCAAACACGCTCGATCAAGTACATCTTCAAGGAGCGACGGCGGTTGTACGGAGTTACAGGGGTAACGGAGGTGGACAGACTGACGGGGAGTATATATTTGGCTGACCCCGGAGTAGATAGAAGTCATCTCATTTCCATCTCCTCTTATCATACAATGAAAATTCACACTCTATCTCTCCCAACTTTTGGTCTCACTCGCTCTGTCCGAGATCCACGCAATTGCGTGGATCCTCACGGCCGGGTAGTATCATATCTTCTCACCTTCCTATGCTCCTCGAGTTTAATGTAGAAGGAACGCGAGGAGAGATTTACGCAGCGTCACTCATTGCATTGCAATCCCAATGCAAGTGTGTACCCAATGATCCCATTCCGACGTATGGTCACAGTTGGCCACAATGCCAGAGTGTTTGTTTAAAATTGGAGACCGACAGAGCTAGAAGAAACGGTGAAACGGCGATCGGAGGGCGTAACCTGACGCGACGCGTGTTCTTGTCGCCGGGTGCGGAGTTATCCGCCACCGGGGTGTCTCTGACGGCTCTGACGGAGCGCGTCCACTCTGATCGAGCCATTCCGCCCGGACAGAAATGTTTTTTGCTGATGCATCCTCAGTCCACCCGAAATCAATGAGGTGTGCATTCTCCTTTGGTATCTGGACGCGTGGTTTTCCATTGGCAACTTTCGATTCCGACCACTGCCTTCATGTCCAATGCTTTGCAATCTGTATCATCGGGTGTGCCACATCCTGTTCAGCTTCTTCGTCTTCAGTCCTGATAGCATGCATCAAACTCTTCACTGTGGAATACAATGCCTCTGCACCATGCTTTTCCGTCACAGTATCATACTCTCAAGCTTCAGGAGCACCTGAGAACAGCCACATCGTCTGATAACACCAGTCATAGAGTGAATGGAATCCCGGCGTTGCAGTGACTTGAAGTTTGAATCCAATTCTTGCGTTCATTGAAATTTGCTAGCCCACACTATGTGTAGTCTTGTACTGATGGGACTCATCAAGAATCCCAAACCTCCATGGACAGTATGAGAGTTGGCCGTTACTTGATAGCTTTTCTCAGATGTTAAGATATCATATGAAACATGGTGGATATTCCATCGGTTTTCTGGCTCATCAATACTGGTGTTCAGATCCTTGTGGGTGAGATTGGCATTTTCCGGATGCAACAAGTGTACGAGTTTGAATTCGGTTCCAATTGTTATCTCGTCAATGACACTCCTGAATGTCTCTACCACTCCAGGCATTGTGACCACCAGGATTGGTTCCAGGGCTGATGTAAGGGCTGGATGCCCCTGTGGTGGAATTGTCTGTATCTCTGGAAAGCGGAGGGGCACTGAATTCTGTCTCCGCAATGGATACCACTCCCGTTCTTCACCCATCATCCTGCGATAGTCACTCTGTGCCATATTCACCCACTCGTCAAGGGTATTCCCCCACAAAACCAACCGCGGCAACCCCATTACAACTTTCTCAGTCAGCAGTTTACATATCATTGCTGCTGCCACTGAGGTGAAAGTCTTGCCAAGTCCCATTTGATCCGCCACCATTGCTCCTCGCATATCGGCATCCCAAACCCACCTCCTCACAATGAACCATATTGCCCAAACCTGGTGTGCCAGAAACATCGTTCTGGGCAGGCTGGGAATTGAATACTTGTGACCTGGAACACCGGCATCTGTTGATTGGCGAATCAGATGGGCGTTCAGCAGCCTGACTGCCTCATTAAGACACTCGGGTTCAAATTCATTGTTGATTGTATTGATAACAGTATTCAATACTGAAGTCGTATTTTCTGGATCAAGGACCTCCTCACCATCCTCCACTTGCTCCTGAACCTCCCCAGCCCTTTTCTGTGTGTCGTTTTCGTCCTCAATGATCTCTTTCAGTTGCTCCGATGTAAGCTGGACAGATGGGCTCATATTCAGGCGCTCCTGAAATTCATCCCAATGTTAGGTATTTCACAGAGAAGCAACCATTTGAACGAATCTCTATGGATGGAATACAATCAATTCACTTCTTCAATCAGAACTTACATTAATACATGTATCATTCTCTTGCCCACCATCCTCCTCTCTCTCCTCTCTGCCACCCGCTTCAGAACCTTCCAATGACTGTGTATAATGATTAACCGTTGCGCACATCGAGCCTTAACACAGATAGCGGGGATTACCTTGACTGGTCAAATTACGTGCTCGGCAATCTTCTTCCCTGTAACTCTGATCATTTCTACCACAAATATCTTCACATTGTGTCCAAGTTTCAACTTGGAAGCATTTGAAAGGCAACAGTTGTACGAAATTTAGCCATATATGGGGTCATTGATCATTTGCCCTTTTGTATATAAACCCAGTTACTCTTCATCCAATTTGTCCTGCTCCAAGGTGCACTTCAACATCAATGTTAGAATGTATGGCTCATTCGGGCTTCCATTTTTGTTGATGACATCAATCAGCTCCTCCCAGTGCCTCACATCGGCATATGAGGCTTGGAGTTGTTTCGGGGCAAGAACCATATCCTTGCCATTTGACACCCAGCAAATCACAACCGTGAACATCGTATTTGGCAACTCTGCGAGATTCCATCTCGCTGTTTTGCCTGGGCAATCTCCCAAATCTGTCACCAGTCGCTTGCTGCCTCGCCCTCCCTCTTTCCTCGCCTCTCCAATTTCGCTTCCACATTTCATCAAACACATCTGAACCCACTGCCGGCAAATCTGTTCAGCATTATCGAAATTACCCAATGGCAGCCAGTGCTCAAATGTCTCCAAAACATCTCCAACTGCTGTCTCCCTGTGCCGGGGTCCATCGCGAACCTGTTTCAAATGGTTCTGCCCCCGGATAATGGACCGATGCTTCATCCCCAGACACCCAGCCACCCATTCTTTCTTCCACTTGTTGAACGCAGTATAATTGGCCTGCCCCACCATTTTGGCAAATTGCTTCAGGGAGAATTCCGTTTGTTTCAGGCTTATTGGCGGTTTGCTTTCTGTACTGCCCAAATCCAAGGGATGGTCACGCTTATCATCTGCATCACAACTGTCGTACGAACTCTCTGGCAATGGGGGCATGTCCACAATCCTTGTGACATCTGGTTTCCGCGGTTCCGCTGGCGGCAGGAATCTTGTCGTTGGGAGGCTAATGAGAGGTCTCCTAGATGCACCGGAAGGAGGTCCAGGTGCAGGATTGGAGGTGGACGATATTGGCTGATTGACTCGATTGTTTTCCGGCGGTCCTGGAGACACTCTGGGTGCACCTCGAGATAATGGCCCTTGTCCTGAACACTGCGGAGGGGGGAACTGTTGGGACCCGCCATAACCGCCTTGGTGGAGGTCATATCGTTGCCACTGTGGACCATAACTTGGATATCCTTGGCTTGCGCTGGTGGTTGGTTGCGAACTGTCAGTCATGTTGAATGGAGAGTGCTGATAAAACTGCCGAGTGCCTGGAAATGGCGGTTAGCAGGAAGCTAACCATACCCATGCGGCGGATGATATTGATCAGTGTGTTTCCCAAATCGACTGTCTTTGGCAGTGGCTGTTCATAAACCATTATCCGAGGATCCTGAATTGTTGTCACGGCGTCCTCGCGAACCAAATTGGCCACCCTCGGCTGCCATATTCACTGTCTTTGGTGGAGATCAGTTTGTCGACATGCTCTGTGAAAAAACATGGTGGTAAGCTACTACAGATGCGAGATGTGATGTAGAATAAATCTGAGTATGGTTGAGTATATTGCACATAGCAGTGACCATTGCCGGAATGAAGGGCGTCTTATATCGCATTCCTTTGTCATGAACTGTGGTGTTTCACTACATCTTTGATCCATGAAACCAACCCTGGCCCTTCAGAAAAAGAGACCTTAGTCACACACATCGCGCCTTTCTTTGCTATATGCTCGAATAGATATACGAGGATATGGGATTGGTGCTCACCTCTGTACGCTTCCATGACTTCACAGGTCATAGAAGGGATATGATATGATATCTCCAGGAACCCAACAAGAACTATATCCAGTATGAAGGTCAGCAGGACTAGGGATATCACACATATGTTGTGCGTGTATGACGATGCAACCCCATTCAATGGGAGGCCTGTGAGTCGAGCAGCAACAGCGATTGCTTTCTATTGAGCTCCTTGCCTATACAACATAGTTCTCCTCATGATCCACGCTGCAGTCAACGATCGTTACTGAAGCAAACATTCTGCCAGCCTTATCAGTTCTTGATGATCATTGCCTGGACATCCAGCTAGCTAGGAAAAACACCAATTCATTGTACTAAGACGATCTACCTTTATTATCAGCTGCTAGGAAGCTCGAGCGTAGGTATTACTCACAATGCTGCAATGACGTAATATAAGGCCCCATTGTGGTGATTGCAGTGATGACAAAAGAAGCCTCCCCCCCGCATTGGGCGGAATGCAATCCGGTTGTGAATGTGTTTTGCAAACCTGAGTTAGCTCTCATTCAAACCGAGTCTCTATGTCACTCCCTGAAGCATCATCGAGAATCATCCGAATAAGTGTTGAGTGACCATGTCTCAAATATGGTCAACACTCGCCGGAAACATGTCAAGGGCTTTAGCTGCACACGGAAATTATTTGATGAGAACCGACTTGAGGCTCACTATCAACAATAAGACCTAATATCAATGTATGACGAGCTGTTACGTAATGGGATTTTACCACCTGCAGACTTGGATCGACCTGAGCCATCATGGTTTGACTTCAGTCAGTGCACCTTAATGGCCATCGATGAGCTTAGTCAACTAATTCATCTACCCATAGACAATGTACCTGGTGCACCACCACCTGAAGATACTCCCGACGAAGAAACTAAAGACCACCAGAAGCCTGATCTGACTTGTACCCCTGATCCAACCAAGACGAAGGCACATGGGTGGGTAGTTGGTGTGGAAAATCCGGGGGGGAAAGCATACGGCTAACCAACTGGCTTGTACCACAAGCATTGCAAGCACTGCGAACAATGGATCCCATGGCATCCATTTCGGTCAGCACAGAGCTTTCAGCAGGCCCAATCATGTAACCAGCAAACGAAAACATCGATGGATCAACATCTGAGGCATGGACTGGACAACTTAAATATCGAATCATTCCGGTCAGCAGATGCTCTACGCAAGCTCGTCTCTGGACGTGATTGCGGCCTTGGCTATGATAGTTGGATTGAAGATCATTCGCACATCTTAAGAACATTATAATACAGGGATATTTTCAAATGTATACAGTATCTTTTGGCACATCTCCGATTTCAGGCATGCTTCAATTTTCAACCGGTGCGCCTTGCAGGATCGGAAGATTGCCAAATATAGAGCGAGATGAACACGGACGATTGGTGGTGGGATACGCAAGATCAGCTTCCTGCCGGAGCGACAATTGTGCCAGTTATTTGTGCATCCGACAAAACCCACTTGACCAATTTTTCGGGCGACCAGCATGCCTGGCCGCTGTTTGTCACAATTGTTAATATTCAAAAAGATACCCGCTGCACACCTAAAAAGAGCGCCTGGATCCGTGTTGGGCTGATCCCCTGTCCCCTAAAGGGTGCCAAAAATACTGATGAGGCAGGGCATTCTGCGGTTGGAACAGTGCTGTCCCTACTCAGGAATCTTGACATAACTGGCCCTGGCTTGAAATGGAATTGTGCTGATGGATTCCAGTGACAATGTTACCCACTTTTGGCTGCCTGGGTCAGGGGTTTATCCCAAACATCTCATTCTTCCTCAAATCTCATATGGGTGCAGCCCGATGTGTGAAATTCCTAAACGCGCGCCGAGGGGGCATTTGACTTCTCGACCACTTGATAAATCAAGAGATCAGCATGTTCACTTGAAGCTTCTGGACGACACTAATAATGATGTTCTACACAGTCTTGGTGTTCATCCAATCCGCAACCAGTTCTGGCGATAGCCTCTCTGCAATGTCTATCGCCTTTGGCAGCCTGATGAATTGCATCAGCTGCTCCTGGGTTTAGTTAAACACTAATTGCACTGGCTGCTCAAATACCTGAAAGCTAGAAATGTCAAGGATCAATTTGACAATCGATTCACATCAGTACCATGATATCCAGGCCTCCAGCACTTCTCCAAACCCTTCGATTCGTTGAAAAGCGGCACCTGGCAGGGAAAAGAAATCTGGGGCATGATCAGAACACTGGCAGTGAATTGCCCTCCAATTCTTGACTGCTCCCAGGATGCTGGGAAAACTCTGGTGCAAACAGCCTCTCATGAAATGGTGATGGGAGCAGTGCAGCCATTATGTGAATTCTCTCTACTTGTCAGCCAACAAAATCACTCTGATCTAGCCCTCACAGCACTAGATGATTCACTGAAGCAATTGTACAACATGAACGGTGCTTTTCGAGAACAGAAAATGTCGAAGTCTGAGAAGGCCAAAGTGGATGAACTGTTGGCAAGAGAATCCCATCAGTTGCAAGATCAAAAGATTCATAAAATCGGTCCTGCAATAGAGGTTTGGCCATACGGGGCTGAAAAGGTTACTACAATACAATGCAGGAAATTTCAGGTGTGCCTGAATAGATCCCAACAAGCTGCAACAATACGGTCAGATGCTCATCGGCTGAGGGCAATTCAGTGTTGGGAGCGCAAAATCCATCAAGTGACATCTGCTAAACTCAAGATTTTCGAAAAATTATTCCAACATCATGAGGGACAACTATTGCAGGAAGTCGAGACAAGGCAAGCAGTCCCAGAAGCACAGTCACCAAAAAATTTACTCAAGTGAGGACTGCTCCAGAAGATGAGGCTTACGGGGCGATAATCATGACCACCGACAAGCGTGTGCCATATCAGGTCAGTCTATCTGAGGCTGAGACTGGAGCCACCACCTGGAGAATTGCTGATACAGTCCATGGGGTGAATCAGCTGGACAGAGTGATTTGTGGTATCACTTTGAAAGACAAGATGCAGTTCATGACATTAAGCTCCATCTGCTTTGTTTTGTTTGAAGCTTCATGGCAGGCACTCGGCGTTCAAGAACTCAGGAAAACCATCGAGCAGCGTGTAATACATTTCGGATATGCAAAGATGCATCTTGTGAGCCATATATCAGAGTCAATTCAGCGAATGGGTTCTGACCACACATTCACTTCCGATATTTCTGTATTGCTACAGATTGGGAATGTGAAAGAGGTATATCAATCTATCAACAAAGTCAATTACGTTCAACAGAGGCTCAAGCACACTGACTGGTGTACTGGTCTTGACTTTATGGAAGGACCACTGTAGTATCTTGCCCTTTAAGGCTGGTACGATATTGCCTCTGCAAAAAGTTTCAAGCTACTATCAGCTGCCTATAAACAGCGAAATACGCGCAGAGCCCATCATTTACGCTTCCACCATTTTCAGGAACATCAGCAAAATGTAAATTGGTCCGAATGGAACATGCATATCTTTACCCCTCAGCCAGAGCTGGAGTCATGGGCAATTTTCAGTACACCTTGAGAAGGGAAAGTAGCCGGGATGGTGGCTTTGCCAGCAGGAAAGCCCAGCCAGAAATACCAAATCTCCAGCCAAACTTTGCTAAGCATGTTCAAAATGCAAGTAACTGTGGTGTCTCAATAATGAAATGCATCATTTTGTGGAATTCAATCACCTGTAAAGAAGAAAGGTGGGTAGTGGAGCATGGACATATGGTGGGTTGCCAGTTCAGAGAGCGAATTTTGGTGGGGTAGTAAGACTTACAAACTCACGTCACATATAATTTACAATTCACTTTGACAAAAAGTTTTATTTGCTATTAAAGAAGACTTGATAAAAAGGATGGCCTCTGATGACCATTGTTGGATGTGTGGTGAGGTGGTTGCGCAGACGGCCCATATGGACCGGGAACCGTTATGATCCAGGGAATATATATAGCGAGACTAAAATGCTGCATGCCATATTGTAATGTAGCGAATCTTGTCACTATAACAGAGACAAATATGATGAGACGAAATGCCTCATGGTTATGTAATAACCACTGCTCTGAGTATACGGCACCAAATCTCCCGTGGAGCTGCGCAGCGGTCTCGGCTGTTCCCGAAGGATCCGGCAGAGCTGCGCACTGTTCTCATCTTCTGTCGAAGTCTCCCGCAGATCAGGGCAGCGCTTTCAGGAGCTCCAAAATTCGACTATTCTATAAGTCAAATCTCGTAGCATTCGGAATGCACCTTCATAACTGTAGGTGCTTTCCGGACCACTTGAGAATTCTCTTGGAGAGTGTGAGAGCACTTTGCTTAGTTCGAGGGGGGTCTGGGAGCACCTAGACGTACTTAGATGCATGGGTGAGGTCACCCGGAGTGTCTGGGAGGATTGCCCTCTTTGACATTTGACAAAGTGGGTTTTAGCCATGTTCACTATGAGAGCTGTGCAATGGGTGTTGGTATCCCCCCTCCCTCAACTCTTGGGCACATTGCAGATGGAATTCATTGTGTGCAATGGTATTGGGACTTCATAGCATGTCCTTAGCACTAAGCTTGAAGAATGTTTGGGGTGGTATGGGCAGAGTTGTCCATCAGGGCTGCGCAGTGACATTTTCGAGTTTTTGCAGAGCTGATCTTGAGACAACCTTCCGAACAAAAACTGCTCTTTTAATCGGCACCCCATTCCTGTACAGTCCTTAATTTTTGCCAAAATGCTCTCAAGTCATCAGAAAGTAAGTTGATGATGTTACCAGGCCGCACCCACAGGGTTGTGGTTGCATCGTTAAATATTTGCAGGTGGGGAGTCGGTTGTGATGCCCAAACAGGCCGGGAATGCCAAAGTTACGATCAATGGGATATGTACGGTCAATTTGGCCGTAAATGGTACTCGAGCATAACCGGATGAGCACCTGGACACGCCCATTGTGAGTGACGCAACACTTGGAGTCTGTTGTGGTGAAACGATAGCGCTAGAAGGCAGAGAGCCCACCATCAACAGTCGGCCACACGTCCTGTGTCATCGAAATGGAATTAACGAGACAGAGCGGTTCTGGTTCGATGAGCATCGGGATTGGGTGAGAAGATATGATGCTACCCAGCGTTGAGCATCCAAAAAATTGCGTGGATCCACGAAATCTTTGACAGATCTCGGACAGAGTGAGTGAGACCAAAAGTTGGGAAAGATACAGTGTGTATTTCCATTGAATGATAAGATGTGATGGAATTGAGATGATGTCTATCTACTCCGGGGTCTGCAGAATATATACTCCCCTCCACTGTGTCCACCTCCGTTACCCCTGTATCTCCATACAACCAGCTTTGCTTCTTGAAGATGTACTTGTAGGCCATGATCGCGCGTGTTTGGAGATGCACCAGGAGACTGAGATCTAGTGAACTCAGAGATGTACTTGGAGGCCAGGATTGAGCGAGTTTGGAGATGCACTTGGAGACCGAGAGGTGGAGTGAACTCAGAGATGCACTTGGAGGCTGTAATTGAGAGAGTTTAGGGATACACTTGGAGGCCGTAATTGAGCGGGTTTTGAGATGCAGTTGAAGGCTGAGTTCAAGTGAGCTCAGAGATGGACTTGGAAGCCATGATTGAGCATGTTGGGAGATACACTTGGAGGCCATGATCGATCAAGATTAGAGGAGTACTTGGATGCAGTTGATCTGGAGGCAATTGATCTGAAGGCGTTCAATGTGGAGGCAGTCAATCTGGAGGCAGTCAATCTGGAAGCGGTAGATCGGGAGGAATGTGCGATGGAAGCTGAGACACTATTCATTGGTTGATCTTAATTGTGGGAATGTAGAGAAGTGAGTACAACGAGGTCCTCTGAAAGCTGAGAGACTAGCTGGGAGCGGGAGACAGTTGATCTTGAGATGATGCAGTACGCAGTGTCTGCATTACTCGGTGTATGCTGTACTCGGTGTATGCTGTACACGGTGTTGACTCTTGATCATTGCATGGAGAGATAGAGAGGGATGATTTAACTTCTGGTTCTTAGGTGATGGTACAGTTGAGGACGAGAAGGAGAGAGATGAGAAGAGATGGGGCAAATCATCATGAGAAACCGGGACTTAGAGTATTTCATGTGTGAGACAATTTAACATCCTTGATACGGCAAGTATAAGATCCGATCCGGCGTGTAATTTCACCCATACGAGGTCTTCCCAACCTAATCAGGCAAGTTATACCCCTGATTTCTCAAATCCGCTCGTGTCCTCCAAATCCTTCTCATCTTCTTCCCCCATCTCTCGCTGTCTCATCCACCACTCTACCATCATTGCAGAACACATAGTGAAGTCATCTCTCTCCATCTCTCCATGCCATGATCATGAGTTGACACCGCGTACAGCATACACCGAGTGCAGCATTCATCGAGTACAAGGTCCGCCCAGGAATGTTAGTCTTCCCTTCATTCTCATCATTACAAGTTGACCCCTGAATGTAGCATCCGGTGTGCCTCCCTACACAAGCAACCGCCATCAGCCAGCTTGGCGTGAAACCTCAAACGTTAATTAACCGTGTCACATTCCTACATTGAGAGGGAACTAACTGATGAATCAAGTCTCAGCACCAGGCGTGCCATCCTTCGACCACCTCCAAGAACTCGTCCAATCAGCCTCTATCACGTCCTCCAATCTGTATCACCAAAGTCGCACGATTACGGCCTCCAAGTGCATCCCCAAACTAGCTCAGTCACGTCCTCCAAGTGCACCTCTGAGTTCACTCAATCTCTGGTTCTCCAGGTGCATCTCCAAACTCGCTTGGTCACGATCTCGGAATGCATCTCTGTCTTCAGTTGATCACAGCCTCCAAGTGTATCTCCAAATATGCTCGATTACCACCTCCATGTGCAACTCCAAACTAGCTCGATGATGATCTCGGAGTGCATCTCCAAGTTCACTTGTTCACAGCCTCCAGGTGAATCTCCTAATACGCTCCATTACCGCCTCCAAGTGCATCTCCAAACTCAATTGATCCGGGTCTCCAAGTGTATCTCTAAGTTCACTCGATCACGGCCTTCAAGTGTATCTCCCAATGTGCTCGATTACAGCCTACCTATGGATCTCCAAACTGGCTCAATCGTGGCCTCTGAATGTATCCCTGAGTTTACTCCATCGTGATTTTCAGGCACACCTCGAATTGCTCTGACGCACTGAATGCAGCCAATCTAGATATACCGTCTGTAGATGGGTAGCTATCTACATACATAGATGAGAATACAAACTGAATACATGTGTTTTAATAATCGTTGATCAATAAGTATTAGCTATGATTTCCTGGCGCATCAGCAATGTTCCCAAAGAAGATGTTGTGTTTCCCTGACTGCCCTACTGGGATTGGAGGTGCTCCCAGCCTCGTCGCCGGCGCTCCCAGAAGTGTTGCTGGCACTCACAGACCTGTCACTGGCACTCCAGCACTTGTCACCAGTGCTCCCAGACTTGTCACCCGTGCCCCCAGTCTTGTCACCGGTGGTCCCGAGTGCACCCAGGTGCACGCAATGTTCTCTATGGCGCTCGGAGGTGTTCCCAAACGTTTCACAATCACTCCCATGGTACTCATGAACCAGTCATCAGAGATACCAGTTACTCCGAAGGCCGACCGGAATCCTCTCCTAGGGTCTGATACTCTCCTGCAATTGACACATCCATGTTTACACTTCACATCCTCTCAGACACTCCTGCAGGCCTCCAGAGACTAAAATACGTTTTGCCGATGAAGAGCAATTTTTGCGCCCCCTCTCACAACAGGTACATCATTTGAGAGATACACATGTCTGTTGAGTGTGCAGAAATATCAAATTGACCCCACTCAGAGATCCATCAGTGGAGTTCGGAATTCCCATCTTTGGATAGCGATTCTGTGAGCAAAATGATGAGGCCTGGGGACATGAAGTCAGTGGACTGGTGTTTGGATATGATCAGAATGTACTCATAGACAGTATATTAATTCAACTTCAGAATGGGCTGCCAGTACTACCATCAACCGTTTCACTGCCCTACATCTGTTGAGTGTCTCGGACTTGATTGCAAGGTGGAATATACCAATGCCAACCAACGGATCATGCCTGAATCCCATAACATCTGGGTCCAATATACAGCCAGTGACCACGATAACACCTTCCAACAGCCGAGTTCCTTTGTTTCCTGTATGATACTTCAGCTGGACTCCACTGAATGAGATCTTCCAAATCCAGGAGTGCCTGCCCGCCAGATAAATGCTATCAACCTTTTCTAAGCGTTGCAAAAAGACTCAACAATGGATATTATGTCCTCAAGCTCAAGAATAAGTGGTGGTGATTCCAACAAAGTACAAATATCCACATAGTTAGGCTGACTGTGTTGGCGGGTCCATCTGGGTTGCCAAACAGACTGATGTGATGCATATTGTACCTGTTGGAGAAATTGTTGGACCAGCATATTTGGTGCGAGAGAATGCTGCATGGGGTAGAATTGATAGTGCATGGCTTGTAACTAATGATGTGGATTAAAATACCTACTGGACTGTGGATTAAAGTTACAATGCCTGAATCTAGGTGTGCAGGAGGAAGATAGTTAATTGATTTGTACTATCTGATAAAAACATTACATTAATCACTCCCGGAGAGTATGGCTCCAGGATTGAGGTGCACCGGAATACTCTTGGAGATGAGGCCAATACTCCCAATAGGTCGGAAATGTGCACATCGTAATAGTTTGATTTGGAAGCATTTTGAAGACAACTATACACCCAGCATGATATTCTTGTATTCTGTTCCACAACTTCCGGAGCATTGAGGAGCAACAGTGAGGTTGTCTTGGAGCACCTGAGAGCACATCGCTTTGCATTCAGCCTATCTGGGAGCAGCTGGGAGCATCTGGAAGGATCAGTGTAGCTGTTCAGAGTTGCTGCATTGTTCAGTTATGACTTCCAAACCATTCTACATGTTGCTGATTTTCAGATCAATCGCCTCCAGATCAATCATCTCCAAGCACTCCTCCAATCTTGATCGATCATAGCCTCAAAGTGTATCTCCCAACATGCTCAATTATGGGTTCCAAGTACATCTCAGAGTTCACACAATCTTGGCCTCCAAGTGTTTGTCCAAACTCACGTGATCGTGGTCTGCAATGGCATCGGCAAACTCGCTTGATCATGACCTGCAAGTGCATCTGAGTTCACTCGATCTCGGTCTCCAAGTGCGTCTCCACACTCGCTCTATTGTGGCCTCCAAGTCCATATCCATCAGCAAGATGTTATTCGGTCCGGAAGCCATACGCAAACCTCCCAGACACTCCGGTAGCACTCGCCAGTGCTTCTAAGCACTTCCAGATGCTCCCAGCCCCCCCTGGAGCTTTGCAAAGTGCTCCCAGACTCTGCAAGAGCATTCTCACGTGCTCCTGAAAGCACCTGCAGTCATGGAGTTGCATTCAGAACGCTACAAGATTTGACTATCAGGATAGTCAATTTTTGGAGCTGCTGACAGCTCTGCGCAGTTCTGCGGGAGACTTCCAGAGCTGCTGCACAAGCTCTGCGGGAGACTAGGTGCTGTATTCTCACACCAGTGGTTCGTCGGGTTCCATAACCACAAGGCATTTCATCAATCATATTGTTCTTTGTTACAGTCACAAGATTCACAACATTATAATATGGCTTGTATTATTTAAGTGTCTCAAGATATATTCATACGGAGATACAGGGATGACGGAGATGGACTCAGCAGCAATTAGTATATATTTGGGAGACCCTGGGGTAGATAGACATCATCTCATTACACGAAATACACACTCAATCATTCCCAGCTGTTGCTCTCCATGCACTCTTGCCGAGCTTCCATAGATCCACACAATTTGTGGATCCTCACACACTCTTGCGAACAGTATATAGATCCACGCAATTTGTCTGGTTCACCATGGCTGGGTATCCCCTCATATCCTCCCACACTCGGCCTACACTCCTCAACCTAGAACCGCTGTTTCTCACAAATTCCCTTCGGATACCATGCGAGGTGCAGCGGAGTGTTGATGATGGGCTGTCTGCCATCTAGCTCCACCATTTCACCACACCGTCATCGAGTGAACTTAGAGATGCACTGCGAGGCCGTAATCGAGCAAGTTTGGAGATGCACTTCGGGTCCTTGATCGTGCGAACTTGGAGGCCGAAATCGTGGGAGTTTGGAGATACACTTGAAGGCTGTGATTGAGTAAGTTTGGAGATGCAATTTGTAGGCCGTGATCAAGCGAGTGTGTAGATGCACTTGGAGGCCATGATCGTGCGAACTTGGAAGCCGGAATCAAGCGAATTTGGAGATGCACTTGGAGGCCGTGAGGGTGCAAACTTGCAGGACATAATTGAGCGAGTTGAGAGATACACTTGGAGGCTGTGTTCAAGCGACATTGGAGATGCACTCGGAGGCCATATTCAAACGAGATTGGAGGAGTACTAGGCGGTGGTCAATCTGGAGGTGGCAGTTCAGCAGGGCGGCGCGACAGGAGCTGAGACTCTATGCATTGGTTCACTTTCAATTGTGCAAATGTAGAGAATTGAGAACAACGTGCTCTGCCGAGGGATGAGAGACTGGCTGGAAGTGGGAGACAGTCGATGATGGGATGATGCAGCATGCGGTGTATGCAGTACTCAGTGTATGATTCAATATGAGATGTATGCAGTACTCAGTGTAGGCTGTACTCGGTGTATGCTGTACTCAGTGTTAACTCGTAATCATGGCATGAAAAGATAGAGAGGGATGACTTAACTTTATATTCTTAGGTGATGGTAGAGTTGAGGACGAGAAAGAGAGAGATGAGAGGAGATGCGGGATACCATTATGAGAAACTGGGACTTAAGAGAATTTCGTGTTGACTCAATTTACCATCTCCGATTCGGCAGGTACAAGTCCCTATCTGGAGTGTAATTACCCAGATACGAGGTCTTCCCAACCCAATCAGGCAAGTCATACCCCTGATTTCTCAAACCTGCTCGTATCCTCCACATCATTCTCATCTTCATCCCCATCCCTCTCTTTCTTGTCCACAACTCTATCATCATCACAGAACACAAAGTTGAGTTATCCCTCCCTATCTCTCCCTGCCATGATCATGAGTTGCCACCGAGTACGGCATACACCGAGTACAGCATACACCCAAGATTGTTTGTCTTCCATTCATTCTCATGATTACGAGTTGACCCCTGAATGTAGCTTCAGCTTCCGGGGTGCCTCCCGACATGATCGACTGCCATCAGCCAGCTCTCCATGAGAGCTCTAAGCTCAAGTCACCTGTTCGAATTCTCACGGTTGCAAGTTAACTCACTGAGGAATTGGGTCTCAGCACCCAGCACGCCGTCCATCGACTGCCTTGCAAGTAATCGTTCAAACTTGCTTGATAACGGCCTCCAAGTGCTTCTCTAAACTGGCACAATTACGGTCTGCAAACTCGCTCCATCACGGCCACCAGCTATATCTCCAAACTCCCTCGATTACAACCTCTAAGTGCACCTCCAAAGTGGCTCGATTCCTGCCTCCAAACTCGCTTGATCACGGCCTCCAAGCGTGTCTCCACACTCGCTCGATTACAGCCTCCAAGCGCATCTCCAAACTCGCTCGATGACTGCCTCTAAGTGCATCTACACACTCGCTTTATCGCGGCCTCCAATGGCATCTCCAGACTCACTCGATCACGGCCTTGGAGTGCATCTCTGAGTTCACTCAATCATCATTCTCAGGCGCACCTCGAATTGCGCTCAAGCACCGCCTGCACCTAGGCCAGATATACGCGTGTAGATGGGTAGCTATATAGATACATAGATATATAGATGAGAATACAAACAGAATACATGAGTTTTAATAATTGTTGAATGATTAGTAGCTGTGATTTCCAGGCACACCTGCAGTGTTCTCAAAGAAGATGTTTCTCCCAGACTGCTCTTATGTGATTTGAGGTGCTCCCAGACTTGTCGCCGGCGCTCCCAGGTGCTCCCAAGGTTGTCGTCGGTGCTCCCAGGGTTGTCGTCGGCGCTCCCAGTTACTCTGAAGGCCGGCAGGAATGCCCTCCTAGGGTCTGATACTCTGCTGAAATTGACGCATCTATGTTTACACTCCACATCCTCTCAGACACTCCTTGAGGCTTCCAGTGTCTAAAATACATTGTGCTGATGTGTATCTCTAAACTCGCACGATCACAGCCTCCAAGTGCATCTCCAATCTCACTTGATCTAAGCCTCCAAGTGTATCTCCAAACTCGCACAATTACGGACTCCAAGTTCACACGATCATGGCCTCCAAGTCCATCTCCACACTCGCTTCATCAGAGCCTCCAAGTGTATCTCCAAACTCGCTCAATTACGGCCTCGGAGTGCATGTGCTAACTCGCTCGATTTTGGCCTCCAAGTGCATCTCTAAACACGCTCAATTGCGACCTCCAAGTTCGCACCAGCATGGGCTCCAAGTGTATTGCCAAACTTGCTTGATTGCGATCACGGGCGTGCATCTCTGAGTTCACTTGATCAGGTACTCCAAATGTATCTCCCAATTCACTCGATTACTGCCTCCAAGTGCATCTCCTAACTCACTCGATATCGGCTGCGGAGTGTATCTCTCGGTCCACTGGATCATCGTGTTCAGGCGCACTTCGAATTGCTTTCAAGTACCACGTGTAGCCAGTCCAGATATACCGTGTGTAGATAGGTAGCTGTATAAATACATAGATACATAGACGAGAATACAAACTGCATAAATGAGTTTTAAATATCTTTGAACGATAAGTAGTGGCTATGATTTCCAGGTGCACCTGGAGCGTTCCGAAGGAAGATGTTTTACCCAGACTTCTCTTCTGTGATTTGAGGTGCTCCCAGTCTTGTCGCCTGCCCTCCAAGGCGTGTCGTCGGTGCTTCAAGGTGCACCCAATGTTCTCTCCGGAGCTCCGAGGTGGTCCCCAACTTATCGCAATCACTCCCATGGTACCTCTGGACAAGTCATCAAAGATCTCAGTTACTTCGAAGGCCGGCCAGAACGCCCTCCTAAGGTCTGATATCCTCCTGAAATTGCCTTATCTAAGTTTACACTCCACATGTTCCCAGATACTCCTGGAGGCGCCCTGTGACTATGATACATTTTGATGATGCAATATGATCGGAACTCACAAACTTCATTGGAGGCAAAGTTGCAGCAACCGTAAAATGGCACAGCTGTTCAGGGTCAATCCGGCCAGTATACGTCAAATTGATTTACCGTCTGATTAACGACCCAGCGTTAGTCACCCTCTTTGGGTTGCTTGGTCTTTCCTGACCTGGACCGGAGCCTTTGATTCGGTTCCAACCCGGACCGAAGCCGGCTAACCCCGTCCCGTTGCTAACACTACTTGTAAATGCCTATCTGTCAATGGTCAGCACACAGAATACTTTCTATGATCAGATGAACAGGGGAGTGGAAACCTTGTGCCATAATGTATACGCTCAATATTCAGAGATCATTCTCCAGTCTTATATCTTTGTGGCCAATGTGAAGGGAGGAATGGCAGTCATTGCAGCCAAGGCATCTCAAAATTATGAGAATTTGAAGGACGGATTCAACGCCCAAATCCCAAGCTACAATGGTGCTGTTATGGGGATATTTAGGCCCAATAATCAATACAACATTCATTGAACTAAATAAAGCCGCTTATCTAATTAGTCCGTCTTTGCCAAGTCCTTGTCTTTCCCAAAACTCAACCTGTTATCTACTTCCTCTAGTAAGAGCTTACCACTCTGCCTCATCTGTCCACAGTCGTTCTTTGCAGAACTCTTCGACGGGTAACAACTCTGTAGTGATCTACCGGTGATCGTCGTATCCGATACCGAGTGAATCTGTGTAGTGAGAGACTGCGCGGGAGATGTGGGCTAAATGCTGCTCATTGTGGAATGAAATCTGACAGCCGATAGTTTCGACAACCCTTTGTTGTGCCTCCTAAAGTTGTGTCAATTTGAATGAACACATATAGCGAGTATTCACATAAGTGAAGGAGGAAAGTAACTTTGAAGTTTTTAAATGGAAATCTTACTTATATTTCAAGGTGTTCTTCACTGGTAATGTCTGACTGTGGATTGCTGCTAGAGGTTGGTTCATCTCATTGGCGGGGACAATGTGAGTTCTTTTATAGTCGGATCCTCAAGTCAATCTTGCCCTTTGATTTCTACTATGACGCATACTGTTGTGTGATAGCATATCGCCGAGATCAACTTAAGTGACGGATTGATAGGGCCACGAGTTCCCTTAAGGTTATCGTGTTCACGCATGACAAGTTTCAATGCATTACGCCCCCACTTAGGGCCATCATCATGTCATGATGAAAAACGCAATGATGTGACAACTCATAACTTCAACTTAGACATCTTGCTTCCCATTCATTCAGTAGCTGGAACACCTGCTGACATGTCGTGTAGCTAGTGCTTATTGCAATATATTTCAATAGATTGTCGCTATTCAATGACTCACCTTGATTCAGATATTCAGCATTGCATCAGAGATTTAATCAGCGACCAACCGATACTCCGCCAACATTCATTATGATACGCATACCTTGTAATGTTGAACTAGTATGACATTGCGATGCATACAAACTCAAACTAATGAGCAGGGTCGCTTCAGGCCTCCTATCTTCAGCCAATGCCAATAATCCCTCAGACACTGCATGCTTAGGTCTCGACCATCTGTAGGCCGGGGAGTGCCGCAATGATTCCCACCACTGAGTGCATACAGTTGCAGATGCCTCCTACTCGCAGTTGAAATAACGTCTGCTGCACACGTAATTCTGTGTAAGCGCAACTACACTGTATGTTGTCCCGCTAGATAAGATATAGTAGGTGTGGCCAATAAGTATGCGCACTGCTGAGGATTTTTAACTTCCCAGTACTGGCGACAAGATTGCATCATCATAAGTGAATCCGCTAGCACAAGTATTCTTGTCACTAATTGACCAACATGCGGCTCAACTGTAAGCCCGCTAAACATCACTTCACTGACAACTATGATAATGTTCCATAAGTAGGTATTTTGCATACGAATCACGGGCGTTCTTCAGATGTGCTTGCTACAATCCATTCATGTATCATCACCGCTGCTAGGAGAGAACCCCTAACAGGTGCATGTCCCAGAATAGCTGCAGTACTTAGAGAGACACAAGACGCTGCCATCAGCAAAATGTATTTTAGTCACTGGAAGCCTCCAGGAGTGTCTGAGAGGATGTGGAGTGTAAACTTAGATGCATCGATTTCGGGAGAGTGTCAGACCATAGGAGGGCAATCCGGCTAGCCTTCGGAGCAACTGAGATCTCTGTTGACTGGTACAGGAGGACCATGGGAGTGATTGTGATAAGTTTGGGAACACCTCGGAGCTCCGGAGAGAACTTTGGGTGCACCTGGGAGCACCTGGGAGCGCCAACAATAAGTCACAGTGCGCCCGCCACAAGCCTCGGAGCGCCGGTGCTAACTCTGGGAGCAGCTCAAATCGCAGTAGAGCAGTCTGGGAGAATCATTCACTTTGGGAACGCTGCTGGTGCGCCAGGAAATCATAGCTACAACTTATCATTCAATGGTTTTCAAAACTCATGAGTTCAGTTTGTAGTCTGATCTAGGTATCTATATAGCTACCCATCAACACACGGTATATCTGGAGTAGCCGCAGGTGGTACTTGGGAGCAATTCGAGAAGTGCCTGAGAATGACGATCAAGTGAACGCAGAGAGACACTCCGAGGCTGTGATTGAGCAACTTTTGAGATGCACTTTGGAGGCGGTAATCGAGCATATTTGGAGATACACTTGGGGACCCTGATCAAGCGAACATAGATATGCACTCCGAGATGGTGATCGAGCGAGCTTGGAGATGCGGTTGGAGCCTGTGATTGTGCTAACTTTGAGACAGTAATCGAGCGAGTTTGGAGATGAACTTTGAGGCCGTGATCGTGACGACTTGGAGGCCGTAATCTAGCGAGTTCTGGGATGCACTTGGAGTTCATGATATTGCGAACTTGGAAGGCGTGATGGAGCGACTTTGGAGATGCACTTGGAGGCCGTGACCAAGTGGGATTGGAGATGCATTAGAAGGCCGCAATGGAGAGTGTTTGGTCATGCACTTGGATGGCGAGATCGAGTGTACTGAGTGATGTACGCGGTGGCCGTAATGGAACAACTTTGGAGATGCACTTGGAGGATCTGATTGTGCTAACTTCGAGGCCATGATTGAGCGATTTTGAGATGCACTTGGAGGCCGCGATTGAGCGAGCCTGGACGAGTACTTGGAGGCGCTCAATGGATGGCGCGCCGGGTGATGAAACTCCATTGAATCAAGCAGTTACCTCACAACATTAAGAGTGTGACCATGTGACTTTACCGATGAGCTCTCATGGAGAGCTGGCTGATGGCAGTCGATTGTGTAGGGAGGTACACCGGAAGCTGAAGGTACATGCTGGGGTCAACTCCTAATCATGAGATTGAAGGGAAGTCAACCAATCTTGGGTGGATGCTGTACTCGGTGTATGCTGTACTTGGTGTCAACTCATGATCATGGCATGGAGAGATAGAGAGCGATGACTTAACTGTGTGTTCTGCGATGATGGTTGAGTTGTGGATGAGAAAGAGAGAGATGGGGGATGCAGATGAGAATGATGTGGAGGATACAAGCGGATATGAGATATCAGGGGTACGACTGACCTGATTGGATTGGGAGGAACTCGTATCGGTGTAATTGCATGCCGGATTGGGACTTGTACCTGCTGTATTTGAGATGATAAATTGCCTCGCACTCGAAATTCGCTAAGTCCCAGTTACTCACAATGATCTGCCCCATCTCTGGTCATCTCTCTCCTTTTCGTCCTCAACTGTACCATCAGCTAAGAACAGAGAGGTACGTCATCCCTCTCTATCTCTCCATGCCATGATGACGAGTTATCACCGAGGGCAGCATACACTGAGTACAGCATACACCCAGTACATCGTATACCGAGTACAGTATTCACCGAGTACAACATACACTGAGTTCAGCTGACACTGAGCGCAGCAAATGCCGCGTACTGCATCATCCCATGATCGACTTACTACCGCTCTCAGCCAGTCTCTCAGCTCTCAGTGGACAGTGTTGTACTCAATTCTCTACATTCCCACAATTACCAGTTATCCAATAATTGGAGTCTCAGCTTCCATCGCACATGCCTCCTGATCTGCCACCTCCAGATTCGCTGCCTCCAGATTGACCACCTTCAGATCGATCGCCTCCAGATCAACCACCTCCAAGTGCTCCTCCAATTTCGATCGATCATGTCTTCCAAGTTTATCTCCCATCATGCTCACATCAGCAAAATGTTAGTCGGTCTGGAAGCCTCACCCAATCCTCCCAGACACTCCGGGCGACCTCAACAGTGCTTCTCAGTTCTTCCAGACGCTCCCAGACCCCCCTGGAGCTAAGCAAAGTGCTCTCAGACTCTGCAAGAGCATTCTCATGTGCTCCTGAAAGCACCTGCAGTGATGGAGGTGCATCCAGGATGCTCCATCTAGGATAGTCAAATTTTGGAGCTCATGAGACATCTGCGCTGATCTGCAGGAGACTTTGAGAGAAGCTGAGTGTGCTGCACAGCTCTGTGGGATACTTCGAGAGCAGCCGAGACCACTTCCGCGTTTGCATCTCTGCGGGAGATCTGATGCCGTATTCTCACAGCAGAGGTTCTTATATAACGACAAGGCATTTTGTCTTCTCATATTCATCTTTGTTAGAGTCACAAGATTTGCTACATCTTGATATGGCATGCAGTGTTTAAGCCTCACTCTATATATACATACGGTCAACCTGCCCGGAGATGGTACTCGAGCATAATCGCACGATCATCAGGCCACGCCCTTTGAGGGAACTTTTAGAGATGCACCATTTGAAGGCCGTTGTGTTGAAACGATGGAGCTGGAAGGCAGAGAGCCCACCATCAACACTCCGCCACACCTCTCGTGACATCCATAGGGTATTCATGAGAAAGAGCGGTTCTTGTTTGAAGAGGGTAGAAATCGGGTGAGAAGATATGATACCACCCGGCGTTGAGGATCCCACAGAATTGCGTGGATCCATAATATCGCGGAAAGACCGAGTGAGACAAAAATGTTGGGAAAGATAGAGTGTGTATTTTCATTGTATGATAAGATAGGATGGAAATGAGATGATGTCTATCTACTCCGGGGTCTGCCGAATATATACTCCCCGTCAGTCTTTCCACCTCCGTTACTGCAGTACCTCCATACACCCGCCATCGCTCCTTAGAGATGTACTAGAAGGCTGTGATCGAGCGAGTTTTGAGATGCACTTGGTGGCCATAATCGAGCGAGTTTAGAGATACACTTGGAGGCTGTAATCGAGCGAACTTGGAGGCCGTAATCGTGAGAGTTTAGAGATACTCTTCGAGGCTGTGATTGAACGAACTTGGAGGCCGTAATCAAGCAAGTTTAGAGATACATTTGGAGACTATGATCGAGGGAGTTTAGAGATGAGCTTGCAGGCCATGATCGAGCGAGATTGGAGGAGCACTTGGAGGCGGTCAATGTGATGGCGGTAGTTCGGGAGGGAGGCGCGACGGGAGCTGAGACTCTATTCATTGGTTAACTCGTGATTGTGGGAATGTAGAGAATTGAGTACAACATGGTCTGCCAAGAGATGAGAGACTGGCTGGGAGCGGGAGACAGTCGATCTTGAGATGATGCAGTACGCGGTGTATGCAGTACACGGTGTATGCCGTAGGTCGGTGTATGCCGTACTCGGTGTATGCTGTACCCGGTGTTGACTCTTGATTATGGCATGGAGAGATAGAGTGCGATTACTTAACTTCGTGTTTTCAGGTGATGGTAGACTTGAGGATGGGAATGTGAGAGATGAGAGGAGATCGGGGAACTCATCATGAGAAACTGGGACTTATGGGAATTTCGTGAATGAGTCAATTTACCATCCCCGATACAGCAGGTATGAGTCCCGATCCAGCGGGTAATTACACTGATACGAGGTCTTCCCAACTCAATCAGGCAAGTGGTACCCCTGATTCCTCATATCCGCTCGTATCCTCCACATCGTTCTCATCTTCATCCTCCATCTCTCCCTTTCTCATCCACAACTCTAACATAATTACAGAACAGAAAGTTAAGTTAACCCTCTCTATCTCTCCATGTCATAATCATGAGTTGACACCGAGTACAGCATACACCGAGTACAACATACACCGAGTACCCATGATCATTTGTCTTCCCTTCATTCACATGATTACGAGTTGACCCCTGAATTTAGCTTCAGCTTCCGGCATGCCTCCCTACATGATCGACCGCCCTCAGCCAGCTCTCCATTAGAGATCCATGGTAAAGTCACCTTGTCACATTCCCTCTGTTGCGAGTAAACTAACTGATGTACAGAGTCTCAGCACCCGGTGCGCCGTCCATCGACCGGCTCTATGTACTTATCCAAACTCGCTCAATTAAGGCCTCCAAGTGTATCTCCAAACTTGCTCCATTACGGCCTCCCAGTGCATCTCCAAACTCGCTAGATTATGGCCTGCAATCTCGCTCGATCACGGCCTCCAACTGCATCTCTACACTCGCGCGATTATGGCCTCTGAACTCGCTCGATCACGCCCTCCAAGTGTATCTCCACACTCTCTCGATCCCGGCCTCCAGGTGCGTCTGCAAACTCACATGATTACGGCCTGCAAGTTCGCACGATCATGTCCTCCACAAGTGCATATCTCCAAACTCGCTCGATCATGGCCTCCAAGTGTATCTCCAAATTTGCTCGAGTATAGCCTCCACATGTGCATCTACAAACTCCCTGGATTACGATCTCGGAGTGCATCTCCAAGTTCACTCGATCACGGCCTCTAAGTGTATCTCCAAATACACTCGATTACTCCCTCCAAGTGCATCGCCACAGTCGCTCAATCGCGGCCTCGGAGTGTATATCTGAGTTCACTCGATCGTCATTTTCAGGCACACCTCGAATGGGTCCCAAGCACCGCCTGCAGCCAGTCCAGTCATACTGTATATAGATAGGTAGCTATAGAGATATATAGATGAGAATACAAACTGAATACATAAGTCTTGACAATCATTGAACGATAAGTAGTAACTATGATGTCCAGGCCTACCAGCTACGTTCCCAAAGACGATGTCGTCTTTCGCAGACTGCATTACCGTGATTCGAGGTGCTCCAAGGCCTGCCGTGGGTGCTCCCAGACTTGTCGGCGCACTCAGACATGTTGTCGGTGCTCCCAGACTTGTCGTCGGCACTCCCAGATTTGTCGTCAACGCTCCCAGGCTTGTTGCCGGCGCACTCAGACTTGTCACCGGCATTCCCATGTGCTCCAAGGTGCACCCAAAGTCCTATCCGGCGCTCCGAGCTGTTCTCAAACTTATCCCAATCACTCCCATGGTACTTCTGTACCAGTCATCCGAGCTCGCAGTTACTCCAAAGGCCGGCCAGAACGCCCTCCCACCGTCTGATACTCTTCTGAAATTGACGCATCTAAGTTTCCACTCCACATCCTCTCAGACACTCCTGGAGGCTTCCAGTGACTAAAATTGATTTTGCTGATGAAGCATCACTGAGATTCATCAGAACACAAAGTATTTCTCAAAGATGGTCAACACTCATCGGAAACATGTTGAATGCTTTATCTGCAAAAAGAAATTATGCAACGAGAACCGACAGGAAGCTCATGATCAACTATATCACCCAATATCGATGAATGAAGGGCAATTAACCAACAGGATTCTACCACCTGCCGGCTTCCCTCACACTGAGCCATCATGGTTTGACTTCAGTAGGTGCAACTGAATGGCCATCGACAAGCTGTCAATTAATGGTCGAGTCATAGACAACGTACCTGGTGCACCACCACCTGACGATACGCCCAACACAGAACCTAAAGACCCTCAGCAGCCTGATCTCACCTGCACCCCTGATCCAACAAAGACAAAGGCTCACAGGCAGGTAGTTGGAGTGGAAAATGCAGGGGGGAAAGCATATGGCAAAGCAACTGGATTGTACAACAAGCATCGCAAGTACTCAGAACAATGGAATCCATGGCATCCATTTTGGTCTGCACACGACTTTCAGCAGGCTCATTCATTTAGCCAGCACATGAAAACATGGATAGATGAACACCCCAGGCATGGACTGAACAACTACATAATTGAATCATTCCAATCAGCAGATGCCCTGCGAAAACTCCTCTCAGAATGTGATTTCGGTCTCGGCGATGATAGTTGGATTCAAGATGACTCACACATCGTCGGAATGTTATAGTGCAGGGATATTCTCTAATGTATTAAGTTCCTCCTAGCCCATATCCCATTTAAGGCACGCCTCGATTTTGAACCAGTGCGCCTTGCTGACTCTGAGGGTGGTCGAATCTACCACAAGATGAACTCAGGCGACAGGTGTTGGGATACACATGATCAACTTCCTGCCGGAGTGACGATTGTGGCAGTCCTATGTGCATCCAACAAGACTCACTTGACCAATTGTTGGGTGATCAGCACGCCTGGCCGCTGTGTCTCATGAGTGGTAATATTCGAAAAAATATCCGCCAGACACATAAAAAGCGTGCCTGGATTCTCGTTGGACTAATCCCATGTCCCCCGAAAGGTGCCAAAGTCATTGACAAAGCATGGTAGGAACCGTGCTGTCTCAACTTAGGCATCTTGACATCACTGTCCCTGGCTTGAAATGGAATTGTGCTGAAGGATTCCAGCGACAATGTTACCTGCTGTTGGCCTCCTGGGGTGGGGATTATCCTGAAGAAGTCATGGTTGCTCAAGTCCCATATGGCTCATGCCTGGTGTGTGAAATTCTTAATGGTGTGCTGATGGGTCAATCAACTTTTAGACCACTTGATAACTCAAGAGACCAGCATTTTTACTCGGAGCTGCTGGAGGACAATAGTATTGATGCTCTGCACAGTGTAAGTGTCTGCCCAATCTGCAACTAGTTCGGCAATTCTCTCCCGGCAATGTCTATCGGCATTGGCAGCCTGATGAAATGCATCAGCTGCTCCTGGATTGAGTTAAAGACTTATTACACCGGCTGCACAAATACCTGAAAGCGAGACAGGTCAAGGATCAATTTGACAATGGATTCACTTTGGTGCCACGATATCCCGGCCTCCTGCATTTCTCTAAACCTGTCGATTCATCGGAAAGCGACACCTGGCAAGGTACCGAGATCGATGGAATAATCAGAACACTCTCAGTGAATTGCGCGCCGATTCTTGTTTGCTCCAAGAATGACGGGAAAACTGCAGCGGAAACAGCCTCCGATGAAATGGTGATGGGAGCTCTCCGGGCACTATGTGAACTCTCTCTACATCTTAGCCATCAAAATCACTCGAATCTATCCCTCAACGCACTAGACGATGCACTCAACCAATTTTAACTGCAGATGGGTATTTTTCGAGAACAGAAAATGTCAAAGTCTGGGAAGGCCAAACTGGATGACCTGTTGGCAAGGGAATCCCATCTGTCGCGCAAACAAAGGATTTATAAGATTTGTGCTGCAATGGAGGCCCTTGTGTATGGGGCTGAAATGGTTTCCACCACAAAACTCACGCAATTTCAGGTGCGCCTGAATAGAGCCCGACAAGCGGCAACCAGCTGGTCAGATGTTGATCGTCAGAAGGCAATAGAGTGATTGGAGCGCGAAATCCATCAAGTTACACCTGCTAAATGCAAGCTGATCAATATATTATTCCAAAATCATGAACGACAACTAGTGCAGGAAGTCGAGACTAAGGGGACGGTCCCAGAAGCATATTGGCAGAAGAACATGCCCAGAGGAAAGCTGCCACCGAAGATGTGGCTTATGGGGCAGCAAACATACCCGCCGACAAGCGACTGCAATTTCAGAACCCCGTATCTGATGCTGAGACAGACGCCACGACCTGGAGCTTGGCTGATTCGGAGCGTGTTACTAACCAGCTTGGGAGAGGAATATATGGCATCACCTCGAATGAGCAGAGGCGGTTCAAGAAAGAATTCTCCCTCCGCATGATTGAGTTTGAGACTTGGTGGGAGACAATCGGCATGGAGGTGCTCCGGAAGACCATTGAGCAACCCGTAATTCATGTCCGATATCCCAAGATGCATCCTGTAAGCCATATATCAAAGTCAATTCGGCGAACAGGTTCCGTTGAGAATTTTACCACCTATTTTTCTGAACTGCTACATATCGCCAATGTGAAAGAGGCATATTGATCTAGCAACACAGTCAATTACAGTCGACAGATGCTTATGCATAATGACAGGGGTACCGGTCTTGACTACATGGAAGAGACACTGACATATCTTGCACTCCAAGGCTGGTACAATATTGCCTCGGCAGTAGTTTTCAACCAACTGTCCGCTACCGATCAATGGCAATGTACATGCCGAGCCCATCTGTTACGTTCCAAACAATTCAGGACGAGCCCATTATCCGCCCTGTATCACAGCAGGTATAGTGTTTGAGCGAAACGTAAGTCCGCGGAATGTGCAGAAGTATCAAATTAACCTCACTCAGAGATGCATCGGAAGATTTCAGAATTCCCAACTTTGGACACCTATTCCGTGTGCAAATTGAAGATGACTGGGGACACGAAGTCAGTGGACTCGTGCTCGGATATCATCAGAATTTACTTTTAGACAGTATATTCATTAAACTCCAGAATTGGCTGTTGTACTACCGTCAACCATTTCACTGCCCTACATCTGTTGAGCGTCTGGGACTTGATTGCAAGGTAGAATATACCAATGCCAACCAAGGGATCATGCCTGAAGCTCATAACATCTGGGTCCAGTATAGGCAAAGTGAAGAGAATGACCTCGATAACACCTTCCAAGGATGAATTCCTTCTTTTCCTGGATTCTACTTCAGCTGGAGTCCACCGAATCAGACCCTTCAATTTCAGGAGCGCCTGCCCGCCGGGAAAGTATTATGGACCTTTTCTAACATGTGCCAGAAGACGTAACAATGGGTATTACATCCTCAAACTCAAGAATACACGGTGGTGATTCCGACACAGTACAAAGATCGTCATGGTTGGGCTGATAGTGTTGACGGGTTCATCCGGGTTGTCAAACAAACGAATATGATACATATTGTACCTGTTGGAGCAGTTGTTAGACCTGCGCAATTGGTGCAGGAGAATGCTGCGTCGGGCGGCATCGATAGCATATGGCTTGTCAATAATCATGTTGATTGAGATACCTACTGGACTGTATATCAATTAGATTAGAATGCCTGATCCAGGTGTATAGCTGTAGGATAGTTTATCGAACATTACTATTCGATATAGATATCATACATTATCACTCCCTGAGTGTCTGGCTCCAGGTGCACCGCAATCGTCTTGGAGACGAGTGTCGTAGTCCAAGCCGCTACGAAATTTTCCCAACTCAAAGGCATGATTTTATAGCATTCTGAAGACAGCTTCATACACTTTGGAATATTCTTGTATTCTGTTCCGCTACTTCAGAAGCGTTGAGGAGCACCTGAAAGTACTCTGAGAGCACCTGAGAAGCACATCGTTTTGCATTCAGCCTGTTTGGGAGCTTCTGGAAGCTTCTGGAAGGATCGGTGTGGCTGTTCAGACTAGCTGAGTTGTCGAGTTATGACTTCCAAAACATTTTACCTTTTGCTGATGCAGTCAAAACAATGTATATGAACAATAACAGCCACATCGCACTGTGATTAACCTCTAAGCAAGGCCAACAATTGTTGCTGCTCCATTGATGCTCATTTTCAAGATGGTACAGGGAGCGTTTCGCCTACTCATTTTCACATGAAGGCGGCCAATATTTTCTTCATGGCTGGCAGCAACCTATCGCCCCTCTGATTACCCAGGATACACGACCAACAATCATTGATGCTCTGGAGACGCTCATTTTCAGTATGGGGAAGGACGCATGCCTCTGTTTGTTTTGATGATTAACGTGGCCAATACATCCAGAACAGACATTGCTGTGCAAATTTCAACATTTTGCAATGAGCAGTAGCATATTTAAATGGGATGATACCTAGTGAAACCTGAAACACAGAACCGGAGATTGCAACCGATGTGTCTAGCCAAACCAGGCAAAACCCATTGGTTGACTCGTACAAGTCCGGTGGGGCCCACCACGAAGCAATGGGTCAGGTTTCTGCAGGGGTCTGGAATGGAACCGACCGGATTTTGCTGTCCAAACCTGAACCGCTGGTGGGGTACCCGGTGTCAGGGGGGTGTTCTCTCCATAAGTAAAAGTCATTGTCCACGGCCCTGGATACTATATCCTTCCTAGGCGTAGCTCCAAACAAAGTATATCAGTAACCGATAAATATCGAATACGCAAAGGGGACAAATGAATATCGTCGTTCGAGATGCCTCCAGAATAATGGCAACCAGAACCATTCAAGGAGTCAAACAATACTGGGAATACATATAATTCATGGATTCCACGTAGGTTTCTCCTTAGATTCTCTTCCCTCTTTGTAGCATTGCTAATCTCTTCCTTTCGTTCTTAAGCTGTCGCTTGGTCCTTGGTGAAGGCTCAAGTCTTCCTTTTCGAGTCGGTCTTACAGGATCCGCTTGAGATCGATTACGACTGATATCTTGTATTCGTCTGAATCATATTGACACTGAATATCTTGTGGCGTTGAATCCATATATCGATTGATAACTTCCACCATCGGATCATGTGATTCTTTCGAGTTCAAATTATTGGAGGGGAATTTCTGATTATCGATCAGGTAACATAATGCTGGATCGAACTGAACTATTGCTGCTATCCCCCAAATGACCCGAGCGGTGAGAATACACATTGTTGTTCTTGAAAGGTAATTTATAATCTGGCACAATGTCCACAGTAATACGTCGGCTTTGTTCTCGAAAGTAATACTCATCTGGGGTGCGGGGCTGCCGCTACAAACGCTAATAATATTAATATAATACTAATAGATATAGGTATCATGAAAACGCAACAATACTTTGAGGTCTTCTTCGCTAGGAGGTTTTTGTGACTGTTTGCCGCTAGAGCTTGTTCTTCTCATTGCCGAAACAATGTGAGTTCTGTATAGTCAGACCCGCAGTTCATGCTTGACTTTGGAATCTTGCAGCGACATCACGATTGCCTGATAGCTTATTGCAGTAAACCACTTAGGTTTCTCAGTGATAGTGCCACGCTTCCCATATGTTATCGTGTTCATGCATGAGTGGTTTTGAAGCGCTACGCTCCTATCTTAGGGCCATCCTCATGACAAGATATCAATTGCACACATATCACAACTTGTAACTTCAACTTGGACATCTAGTTATCCGTGTTATTCAGTAGTTGCTACATCTGCCGACACATAGTCTGAAACGGTGCTTTATGGCACTATATATCGACTGCTCTTCACGATTAGTTGCCTCGCCTCAACCTGGGTATTCAGCATTGCTTCAGAGACTTAATCAGCAACCAACTGAAACTCTGCCAATGCAGATCATGACATGTATACTTCGTATTTATTCAACTGGTATGACAGTGCAATGCATACTGACTCAACTCAATGAGTGTTATGGGGTTGTTTAGATCCCAATAATCAATACTTATATTTTATTTGAATCTAAGTACAGCCGCCTATCTAAGTTTCTCTTTCTTTCCTTGTCTTATCCTAAGACTCAACCTCTTGACCTTCATTCAAGAGCTACAGAAATCAATCCTCTCCAAGGAATTGATATTACCGCATGGGCGACAAATTACCCCTTGTCAGGAAACAAATGATCTTCGGAAAATTCTTCGAACGGGAGATGTCCGGTACACAAGCATAGATGTGTCTCCAAACCGATACTGATTGAAATGACATACCCAAAAACCGGATTGAAATTACGGGTTGAATGCTGCTTTGGTAAATTGAACAGCAATTGTCGAAAAGTTTCGACAACCTTCTGATTTTCGTATTGAGAAGAGGTTGATTTCGAACCAGGCATAGATGGACTGGTCTCGAGAGTGAAGTAGGGATGTAATTTTGAAGTTGGATAGACAGAATTCTTAATAATATTTTATGATCATCTTTGGTGCTTCTGTTGTTGACTGTAGATTGCGGCTTGAGCTTGTCCTTTTCATTGGCGCAGCAATGCTGTCTCTTTATAGCCAACCTCCGGGTCCTGTGTTACCACACCCTAATTGCTATTACTACGACGCTCATGATAACATTATCGTGGCCACGCAAAAATGCGCCCGGTGATACATTGCCATGCATACCTTAGGTCATCCTGTTCATGCAATGTGGTTTGAATGCAGTACGCTCCTGATAACAATTAGGCCATCCATCGCACGATATCATGTCAGACAACTTGTCAGACAAATTTGAACCTAGACAGCTTGCAACCGTGTGGCTCAGTAGTTGGAATATCCACCTTCGATAGGCCGGCATGCTTTTCGTTATCAAATGCCTCTACTGGGGACAGTAATATAGATGTCATTGATTCAATCGGCGACCAACCGATACTATGCCACCACGGAACTAGATGCCTCAGCTCATATTTCTACAAGTCTGATCTTTGCAATCCATACTATCCCAAACCCATGACATGTGTTGCTTCTGACCCATACCAACGTGATTATTCCCTCAGCTACATCATGCCAAGGCCGAGAACTAATCTCATGCCGGAACGCGTTCCGGTTCATTCCTAGCTTGTTTCAAGCAGGATCGAAGGGTTCACTTTATCCCATATTGACTATCTGCTGCCGGGCATGCTCGTCCATGCCTGTCCTTCATAGTTCCTAAGAGTGAATGTGGTCGAAAACTATTAGCACTGCTAATGCTCTCGCATTCCAGTAAGGCATAATAGTTGCATCATCTTAACTGAATCTGCAACGCAATGTGCTTATTCAATCGGCATGTGATCTGTAAATCTAGCGCTAACGAGTATACAGCTGGGCAATTTGGATCATCTCGAATAGGTGTTATGCATACTCATAGTTATGTATTCTTCCAATATTAACAAATACCATTATCACTATCAGGGGAGAACCCCTAACATCACCCCCTTCTCTAAGACAGGTGACCACAACGGTGCACCATCATAACAAGTAAACAAAACAAATGATACCACTCAACGCCCGAAATAAACAAATATCCTCCTTAACCATTTCAATTCCAAATCATAAAATAAAACAAATAAAATTACTTCTGTTTCATTTGTTTCTTTTTCTGTTTTTCTTTTCCAAATCTTCCGTCTTGTTCTACCTTAGGATTCTTCTGATAATATTCCTCGAGTAACTTCGGGTTACTGTCTGCCCCATTCTGATCTGTTTCGCAGGTATTTTCCTCATGCGAATAATCATTCCATTTGACCAATTAACCATGCTGTCATCTATCATAGTCAGAGGGCCCGCTGGCTATTATCGATTCCATCGTCCAGTCTTCTCCATCTGCTTCGATTTCTACCGCTTGTTTCTTTGGATTTGTTCCTCGATATCTTTTCAACAATTCGATATTATACACAGGATGAATCCTCCAAGAGTCCTGTATTTTCAACATGCAAAAACGAAGATTGCTTCCCACCGATAACACTTCAAATGGTCCTAGCATTTTATCTTCAGATTTTCTGCACCTATGCTTAGTTCTAATATTTCTTCCGTTAATTATTACTATATCTCCCTTTTTGATACGTTGAATTGTTTTTCTCTGTTTGTCGTAGTTCTTTTGCATTGCTTCGATTGACGATTCGAGTTTCAAACTCAGCTTCTTATATACCTCATTGATATAATGACCAAATAATTATGATGCTGGGTTTCTAAATTGAATTTCCGTTGGCCAATTCCTTCGTGGTTCATATCCATAATTCGCATAAAATGGAGAAAGCTTTGTCGCAGAATGCTTCGAATTATTATATGCGTATTCTGCCATACCTAACATTGACACCCAATCGTGTTGCTCAAAGTTGCAATATGAACATAATTACGTATCTATGACTTGATTTATTTGCTCCGTTTGGCCGTCTGTTTGAGGATGACAGCTGTTGACATACTGCACTTGGTCTCTAGGTAATCGTATATGTCCGTAAAGAAACGACCCTTAAAAGTTGAATCTGTATCTGAAACCACACCCTCTGGAAACCCGCAATATTTCCAAACATTGTCCAAATAAGCTTTTGCTACAGTAAGGGAATCCTTTTTGGCTAATGGAATAAGATGGGCCATTTTCATAAATCGGTCCACTACAACTATGATCAGTGTGGCTCCATCTGATTCAGGTAAATAGGTAATAAAGTCCGTACTGATATGCGTCCATGGTGTGCATGCTAACTCCAACAGATGAAACAACCCATGCTTGGCATGTTGATGTGACTTTATCCATTGACAATTATCGCACTCATTACAGTATCTTCGGACATCCGTTTCCATCTCTGGCCTGTAGGAATGTCTCACTAGTCACTCCAGAGTTCTTTGCCGTCCGAAATGCCTTGCTATTTTAGAATGATGCTCTGATTGCATTACTCTGTTTCACATTCCTTCCGGCCAATATACCTTATTCTTCCAACATAGAATATCATCTGTCATATGATAATCCTTTCCGATATTGTTGCCTTCTGACAAGAGTGGTGTGCAAATAAGAAAGTACTCCTCGTCAACAATTGCTTTTTCTTTGATTCGGGTAACTGCCTCAGGCGATAGCTGATCAATATCGAAGGCTCCAATATTTATCTGCTCAAAACTTTGGTCGGATAGCTGCATCACTCCAACTTCTAGTCATTGTTCTTTTCTCAACAGCGTTTTTACTCCTGTTGCTGTTGTACCCCCTTCTTCGGAGTTGAACGCCGGACACCTTGATAACGTATCTGCTTTCGTATTTGCCGATCCTTTTCTATATTAAAGATCAACATTAAAAGAAACCAATTCCTGTGCCCATCTTGCTTGTCTCCTATTAAGCGAAACGGCAGTGTTAGGGGTTCTCCCTTGACAGTCGATACTGGGACTTGTATGGAAGCCAATGATGAATACTAGTCATTTGATGATTAAAATGTTACCAATTCTAGGCTCAACAAGGTGGCCAGTCGTTTTGGCCTTTAGCGGGGCTTCAGGACGAGTCGCAAGTCCATTAGATTGGGCAACCTTGACCTCGCCTACAGAAGGTGCCAGTTATTGCTAACCGCTTTTAGTCTTTGGTGATATGCATATTTGGATTTTCCCTACGTGCAGGACAATCGAGTCAAGTGATTAAGTTGGCTCTCCTACCTTCCATTATGGCTATGAAAAGGACAAATAGCGGCACAACCCGGCACTGCCTAAGCTACTACGAGATTGAGGGAATTGTGACATTCGAGTATACTCTTTTGATTGGGTTTGAAAGAGCTTTCTGTGAGGACAGTTCATATCAGGCAATATGAATTGACACATCAAATTGTATGTGGCAGGGCATTGGTTGGTAAACCAAAGATAAGGCTTTGAAACACAGCATGAGGCATTAAGGTGTTATTCACTCTCCACTAAAGGTTGCAAGATATCTAAGTTGAAGTAAAAAGTCAGATATATCTTATTGCATATGAGGAGGTTGCAAGAACACGATAACCATTAAAATTTGTGGCTGGATCAGTTGGAGAGTAGTCCCGAGACTAGAGGCAGATTACATCATAGCTCAAGGATGAAGATAGGATGGCTGGAAAGAGTTCCGGGGAGTAACTCCTTATACCACTATCATCTTGCCAGGAGGCTATAAAGAGACAGCAGTGCTCCGGCATTGAAAGAGGCAGCCCCACAAGCATATACGAACAAACGATACCTACCTACAAACAAGAACCTGCAATATTATTACGTTTTCAGTTCTTATTATTATTATTATTCTACCATTGAGTATAGTGGTATTATATATTAGGATTGTACGCCGTTCCCCCACCCTATGGTCGTGCATAAGTTCAATACCGAGTACAATATCATCCTGTGTACATTCTCCATATTACTGGATCAATTCAAGAAAGAAGATCAGATAATTGCTGCACAGTGTATCTGGTGGCTAGCAAGTATAATCGAGGTTACGGAGATATTAATCTATTACCGGCAATATAGATTATTCCCTTCGGATTATGTTAAGAATCTTGCTGTTACGGCATTACCAAGTCAATAACCCTTAGAGGAGTTAATTCCTGAAGTTGATATTCCGGAATTGAATTTAGATACAGATGTTAATATTACTTCATCTAAGGATAGTTATATTAAGTATCCAGTTAAGAAGAAGTTCTTGCCTAAGGAGTCCGGTAATAATCAATGCATCAATGCAAGTGGAACTGAGAACGTTTTCCGACCTCAAACGCTGAAACATAAGGAACTTAAGACACACTATCCCGGGCGAAGCAATGACCAGCTTAAGGAGATTTGGCATTCATTAGGGAAGGAGGGATCGATATTTTAAGCCGTAAATAAGAGGACAAAGTGGAATAGGATTGGGTGTTTATGCTTAAGATGTAATATTGCTGATAGTATCTGAACGCCCAATTCATCAAGGAGAAATAAAGAAGGAATTTGTGAAGATACATGGCAATTTGGATTGCACTATCAACGGGCAAAATATTACCACCACAGTATAAATCAATCACCGAGATTAATTATAAGAGCATACTCTACTATATGAATCAACCTCTGAAATTGATTAAATGAACATACTCTACGATATAAATAAATCACTGAGATGACTTATACAAACATACTGCATGGTCAGTATTGTGTCACACTACGATACGATTTAGTTGCTATCTACTTGGAAGCATGTGAAACGGCAATACATATTTGTCCTCTTTGTGTATACGATTTATACAGACTCCCAATACAATTTGTCTGGAGGTATTCATAAAGGAGTACAATAAGACTACGGCTGTGTACCTAGTACCTACTTAGTACTTGTTGGTACTTATTATAAGTATTGTTACTTAGGTGGAAACACCCCTGTAACAGGCAGTTTTAAAATAGGTTACATTTTGATGATCGGAATAAACAATTGTTTTATGTTGAGCTCCTTGTGGAAAGTATCTCCACTTTTTCATTGCAAATACTAGTGCTAGCATTTCTTTATTGAAAACATCGTAATTAAATTCCACTGGTGAAAGTTTTCTTGAAACAAAGCTAATCGGATGTAACTGTTCATCCTCAAACTTTTGTGATGATATTGTGGCAATTGCAAGATCCGAAGCATCTGTTTCGACTAAAGCTGGTCTGTTTGGATCATAATGTCGTAAAATTGGTGTTTTACCGGAGGTGAAATGGATCGTAATTTTCAATCACGCCGCATCTTGTGCATCACCCCATATAACAATTTTACTATTTCCTTTTAGTAAATCTGTTATTGGTGATACAATTCCCACGTATCCATGAACGAATTTTCGATAGAAGTTCCATAACCCCAATAATTGTTGAACTTCCTTCTGTGTCGTTGGTCAAGGCCAATCTACTATGGCCTCTGCTTTTTCAGGATCCCTTTTCAACCCAGTTCCACTTACTATAAACCCTAACAATGGTACTTCTTTTGCGTCAAAAATGCATTTATCGATTTCAATGCACATGTGGTTATCCATAAGCAATTGGGGAACTTTGAAAACCTGCGCATGATGTTTTTCGATGGATCCTTTTGTTGCTATCAATATATCATTGATATATGCCACGACCACCATTCCTCCATCTTCATTGATTTCTTTCTTAGTATTGATTACCAATTAGTTTCCCAATGAAGGCCTTGATATTCGATTTATTTCTCATTGAACAGTTACAGGTGCGTTTGTTGGTCCGAAAGGCATGACCATATACTCATATAGTCCACACCTTGTCCTGAAAGCGGTAAACATTCCATGACCTAATGCCATTCTGAGTGAATGAAACCCTGACTGCATATCAACCTTGGTATTAAAATCGCAATCATACATCAGCAAAATGAATTTTAGTCACTGGGAGCCTCCAGGAGTGTCTGAGAGGATGTGGAGTGTGAACTTAGATGCATCAATTTCAGGAGAGTATCAGAGCCTAGGAGGGCATTCCGGCTGGCCTTCAGAGTGACTGGGATCTCTGATGATTGATACAGCAGTACCATGGGAGTGATTGTGATAAGTTTGAGAACACCTCGGAGCTCCGGAGAGAACTTTAGGTGCATCTGGGAGCACCTGGGCGCGCTGGCGAGAAACCTGGGAGTGCCGGCGAGAAGTCTGGGAGCACCTCGAATCACACTAGAGCGATCTGGGAAAAATAACATCTTCTTTGGAAACTCTGCCGGTGTGCCTGGAAATCATAGCTACTACTTATCGTGTAACGATTTTTAAAACTCATGTATTCAGTTTGTATTCTCATCTATGTATCGATATAGCTACCCATCAACACACAGTATATCCGGACTGGCTGCAGGCGGTGTTTGAGAGCAGTTCGAGGTGCGCCTGAAAACGACAATCGAGTGATCTGGGAGATGCACTCTGAGATCGTGATCAAGCGAGTTTGGAGGTGCACTTGGAGGTCATGACCGGGCGAACTTGGAGCCCGTAATCGAGCGAGTTTGGAGAGGCACTTGGAGGCGACGATTGTGCAAACTTGGAGGCAGTATTCGAGCGACTGTGGAGATGCACTTGGAGGCCATGATCGTGCGAACTTGGAGGCTGTAATCGAGCGAGTTTGGAGATGCACTTGGAGGCCAGAATTGCGTGAGATTGGAGATGGACTTCGAGGCCGTGATTGAGTGAGTTTGGATATACACTTGCAGGCCGTGATCATTTGAGTTTGGACATACACTTGGGGGCAGTTGATGAACGGTGTGCCGGGTGATGAGACTCTATTCATCAGTCAGTTAACTCGCAACTGTGGGAATGTAACAAGCTGACTTTACTTTTGAGCTCTCATGGAGAGCTGGCTGTTGGCGGTCGATCGTGAATGGAAGAACTCCGGAAGCTGAAGCTACATTCAGAGGTCAACTCCCAATCATGAGAATGAAGGTACAACAAACAATCTTGGGTGTATGCTTGTACTCGGAGTATGCTTGTACTTGGTATATGCTTGTACTCAGTGTCAACTGATGATTACGGCATGGAGAGATAGAGAGGGACGACATAACTATGTGTTCTGCAATGATGGTAGAGTTGTGGACGAGAAAGAGAGAGATGGGGGATGAAGATGAGCACGATGTGGATACCAGCGGAAATGGGAAATCAGGGGTACGACGTGCCTGATTGGGTTGGGAAGTCCTCGTATCGGTGGTATTACACGCCGGATCGGAACTTGTACCTGCGGTATCGGGGATGTTTAATTGAGTCGCACACGAAATTCTCTTAAGTCCCAGTTCCTCATGATGATTTGTCTCATCTCCTCTACCATCAGCTAAGAACACAAAGTTAAGTCATCCCTCTCTATCTCTCCATGCCATGATCAAGAGTTAACACCAAGTACAGCATACACCGAGTACAGCATACACCGAGTAAAGCATACACCGAGTATAGCATACACTGGGTGCTGCATACACCGTGTACTGCATCATCCAAACATCGACTGTCTCCCGCTCCCAGCCAGTCTCTCATCACTCGGCAGACCATGTTGTACTCTACATTCCCACCATTATGAGTTAACCAATGAATAGAGTCTCAGCTCCAGTCGCACCTTCCTCCCGAACTCCCGCCTCCAGATCGACCTCCTCCAAGTACTCCTTCAATCTCGCTCGATCATGGCCTCCAAGTGCATATCCACACTCGCTCGATTCCAGCCTGCAAGTGTATCTCCAAACTGGCTCGATTACGGCTTCCAATTGTATCTCCAAACTCGATCGATTCCAGCCTCGAGGGTGCATCTTCAAACTCGCTTGATCACAGCTTCCAAGTGTATCTCCAAACTCGCTCGATTCCAGCCTCCAGGTGCATCTCCAAAGTCGCTCGATCACGCCCTCGGAGAGCAACACCGAGTTCAATTGATCACGATGTGGTGAATCGGTGGAGCGAGAAGGCAAAATGCCCATCACCAACATTCTGCCGCGCCTCGCATGGGATCCGAAAGGAATTCTTGAGAAAGAGCAGTTCTGGCTGGAGGAGCGCTGGGTGAGGGTGAGAAGATAGGATACTACCCGGCCATGAGGATCCACGAAATAGTGGAAAGAACGAGTGAGCTCCAAGGATGGGAAAGATAGTGTGTGAATTTCGTATAATGCGACGATGTCTGTTTACTCTGAGGTCTCCAAAAGATATACTACCTGTCCCTGGGTCCATCTCCGTTATCCCGGTATCTTCGTATGTATGTATATAGAGAGACTTAGATGAGACATGCCGGATTAGAATGTAGTGAATCTTGTGACTGTAACACAGACGAATTTGATAAACAAAACGCCTTGCGGTTGTGGAACATCATGAACCACTGCTGTGAGAATATGGCACCAGGTCTCCCGCAGAGCTCTCGAAGTCTCCTGCTGACCTGCACTGAGGTCACAGGTGCTCTCGAAGTCTCCCGCAGACCTGCACAGAGGACTCAGTACCTTCAGAATTGGTCAATTCGAATAGTCAAATCTCGTAGAATCCTGAATGCACCTCCATAACTGCAGGTGCTTTCTGGAACACCTGAGATTGCTCTTGCAGAGTCTGAAAGCACATTGCAAAGCTCCAGGGGGGCCTGGGAGCATCTGGAAGTACATAGAAGCACTGGTGGGGGGTACCGGAGTGTCTGTGAGGTTTGCGTGTGGCTTCCGGACGGATTTACATTTTGGTGATGCACTTGGACGCTGTGATCAAGTGAAATTAGAGATGAACTTTGAAACCATGTTCAAGCGAGATTGGATGAGTGCTTGGAAGCAGTTGATGGACGACGCGCCGGGTGCTGAGTCTCTATTCATCAGTTGGTTAACTCTCACCGGTGGGAATGTTAGAATGTGGCTTTACCTCGGAGCTCCCATGGGGAGCTGCATGATGGCAGTCGATCGTGTAAGGACGTATGCTGGAAGCTCAAGCTACATTCAGGGGTCAACTCCTAATCATGTGAATGAAGGGAAGACAATCAATCTTGGGTTGATGCTGTACTTGAGGTACGCTGTACTTGGTGTATGCTGTATTCGATGTCAACTCATGATCATGGCAAGGAGAGACAGAGAGGGATGACTTAATGTTGTGTTCTGCGATGATGGTTGAGTTGTGGACGAGAAAGATCGAGATGTGGGATGATGATGAGAATGATGTGGAGGATTCGAGTGGATATGAGGAATCAGGGGTATGACATGCCTGATTGGATTGGGAAGACATCGTATTGGTATAATTATACGCCGGATTGGGACTCGTACCTGCTGTATCGTGGAGGTAAATTGACTGGTACACAAGATTCTCTTAAGTCCCAGTTTCTGATGATGATTTCCACCGTACTCTCTCATCTCTCGCTTTCTCGTCCTCGACTCTACCATCGCCTAAGCACACCAAGTTAGACATCACTCTCTATCTCTGCACAGCATGATCAAGAGTTTACACCGAGCACAGCATACACCGATTGAAGCATACACTGAGTACTGCATACACCGCGTACTTCCATCATACGAAGATCGACTATCTCCCGCTCCCAGCCAGTCTCCCCTCACTGTGCAGTCCATGGTATACTCAACTCTCTACATTCCAACAATTACGAGTTAACCAATGAATAACATCTCCGCTCCTGTCACGCCTCCCTCCCGAACTACTGCCTCCAGATTGTGCGCCTGCAAGTACTGCTCCACTCTTACTTGACCATGGCCTCCAAGTGCATCTTCAAACTCTCTCGATCACAGCGTTCAAATGTATCTCTAAACTTGGATGATTATGGCCTGCAAGTTCGCACAATCACGGCCTCCAAGAGCATCTCCCAAATCGCTTGATCACGGCCACAAGGTGAATTTCCAAACCCGCTCGATCACAGCCTCCAAGTGTATCTCCAATTCGGACCGTTCCCCCCTCGAGGTTCGCACAATCAAGGTCTCCAGGAGCATCTCCAAACTCACTCGATCAGTGCCTCCAAGTGCATCCCCAAACTTGCACAATTACTTCCTCCAAGCTCGCATGATCACGGTCTCCAAGTGCATCGCCAAACCCCCTCCATCGCAGCCTCCAAGTGTAAATCCCAGCTCACTTGACTACGTCCACCAAAATTGCTTGATCACAGCTTTAGAGTGCATCTCTAAGTTGACTAGACCACGCTGTGGTGAAACAGTGGAGCTACAAGGTAGACAGCCCGTCATCAACAGTCTGCCGCACCTCGCATGGTATCCGTAGTGAGAATTTGTTGGAAAGAGTGGTTCTAGCTAGAGTAGCGTAGGATGAGGGTGAGAGTATCTGAAGGGATACCCGACGATGATGAACCACACAAATTGCATGGATCTATGAATGCTTTGCAAGAGTGCGTGAGGATCCACACAAATTGCGTGGATCTATGAAGGCTCGGCAAGAGTGCATAAGACCAAGCGCTGGGAAAGATACAGTGCATAGTTCATATAATGAGATGATGTCTATCTACATCAGGACAATGTATTTTAGTCACTGGAAGTCTCCAGGAGTGTCTGAGAGGATGTGGAGTGAAAACTTAGATGGGTTAATGTCAGGAGAGTATCAGACCCTAAGAGGGCATTTGGGCCGGCCTTCGGAGTAAGTGGGATCTCCGATGACTGGAACAGGAGTACCATAGGAGTCATTGTGGTAAGTTTGAAAACACCTCGGTGCGCTGGAGAGAACTTTGGGTTCACCTGGGAGCACCTGGGAGCACCGGTGACAAGTCTGGGAGCGCTGACAACATGTCTGGGAGCACCAATGACAAGTCTGGGAGTGCCGACGACAAGCCTGGGAGCACCTGGGAGCGCCGATGACAAGCCTGGGAACACGTCGAATCACTGTAGCGCAGTTTGGGAAATACATCTTCTTTGGGAACGCTGCTGGTGCACCTGGAAATCATAGTTACTACTTGTCGTTCAACAATGTTTAAAACTAATGTATTCGGTTTGTATTCTCATCTATGTATTTATATAGCAACCGATTTACACAGGGTATATCTGGACTGGCAGCAGGCAGCGCTTGAGAGCAATTTGAGGTGCGCCTGAAAATGATGATCGACTGAACTTAGAGATATACTCCGAGGGCGTGAGCGAGCGAGTCTTGAGATGCACTTGGAGGCGGTAATCGAGCATATTTGGAGATCCACTTGGAGGCCGTGATTGAGTGAACTTCGAGGACGTAATCGAGCAAGTTTGGAGATACACTTGGACGCTATGATTGAGCGAGTTTGGAGATTTACTTGGAGGCCATGATCTAGTACGTTTGGGGATGCACTTGGGGGCCGTGATCGTGCGAATGTGGAGATATATCTGCAAGCCATGATCGAGTGAACTTAGAGATGCACTCTGGGATCGTGATCGAGCAAGTTAGGAGATACACTTGGAGGTCGTAATTGAGCGAGCGTGGAGATGCATTTGGATGCCGTGATCGAGTGACTTTGGAGATACACTTGGAGGCCGTGATTGAGTGACTTTGGAGATGCACTTGGAGACCGTGATCGAGCGACATTGGAGATACACCAGGAGGCCATGATGGGGCGCATATAAAGATGCACTTGGACAATGTGATCGAGCAGGATTGGACGAGGACTTAGAGGTGGTCGATGCACGGTGCACCGGGTGCTGAGACTCTATTCATCAGTTAGTTAAATTGCAACCGTGGGAATGTGACAAGGAGACCTTACCATCGATTTGGGCTCTCATGGAGAGCTGGTTGATGGCAGTTGATCGTGTAGGGAGGCACGCTGGACGTTGAAGCAATATTCCGTGGTCAACTTGTAACCATGAGAATGAAGGGAAGACAAACAAACTTGGGTGGATGCTGTACCTGGTGTATGTTGTACTCGGTGTACGCTGTACTCGGTGGATGCTGTACTCGGTGTATTATCATGATCATGGCATGGAGAGATGGAGAGGGATGACTTGACTTTGTGTACTCCGATGATGGTAGAGTTGTGATCGAGAAGAAGAGAGATGGGGATGAAGATGAGAACGATGTGGAGGATACGAGCAGATATGACAAATCAGGCGTACGACTTGCCTGATTGGGTTGGGAAGATATCGTAATGGTGTAGTTACATGCCGGATCAGGACTCGTACCTGCTGTATCAGGGATCGTAAATTGACTCACACACAAAATTCTCTTATATCCCAGTTTCTCATGATGATTTCCCACATCTCCTCTCATCTCTCTCTTTCTTGTCCTCAAGTCTACTATCACCTAAGAACACGAAGTTAAGTCATCACTCTCTATCTCTCCATGCCATGATCAAGAGTAAACACCGAGTACCGCATACACCAATTACAGCATACACTGCGTACTGGATACACTGTGTACTGAATACACCGCGTACTGCATCATCCGAAGATCGACTGTCTCCTGCTCCCAGCCAGTCTCTCATCTCTTGGCAGACCAAGTTGTACTCAATTCTCTACATCCCCACATTGACGAGTTAACTAATAAATAGAGTGTCAGCTCCCGCCACACCTCCCTCCCAAACTACCGCATTCAAATTGACCGCCTCCAAGCAATCCTCCAATCTCGCCCGATCACTGCCTCCAAGTGCATCTCCAAACTCTCCCAATTACAGCCTCCAAACTCGCCCGATCACAGCCTCCGAGTGTATCTCCAAACTCGCTCCATTACGGCCTGAAAGTTCGCACGATCACGGTGTCCAGGTTCACGTCTAAACTCGCTCTATCAACTCTCCAAGAGTATCTCTAAACTCGAAGGATTACGGCCTACAAGTGCATCTCCAAAGTCATTCAATCACAGCCTCCATGTACAGCTTTCAGGAGCGACGGTGGGTCTACGGAGATACAGGGGTAACGGAGGTTTCAAAGTGTGACGGGGAGTATATATTCGGCAGACCCCAGCATAGATTGACCTCATCCCATTTACATCTCACCTCCATCTCATCTAATCATAAAATGAAAATTCACACTCTATCTTTCCCAACTTTTGGTCCGACTCGCTCTGTCGGCGATGTCGTGGATCCACACAATTATATGGGATCTTTAACGCTGGGTAGTATCATATCTTCTCACCCAATTCATACCCCCTTGAACCAGAACCGCTCTTTGTCATGATTTCATTTGGATGCCGCGAGAGGTGCGGCGGTGGAGTGTTGATTGTGGGCTCTCTGCTTTCTAGCTCCATTGTTTCACCGGAACGGCCTCCAATTGGTGCATCTCTAACCATTCTTCAAATGAGCGTGGCCAGGTGCTCTCCCGCTTATGCTCGAGTACCATCTGCGGCCAGATTGCCCATATGTATATATAGAGAGACTTAAATGATGCATGCCATATTATGATGTAGCGAATTTTGTGACTGTAACAAAGATGAATATGGTAAGACGAAGTGCCTTGTGGTTATGTAAGAACCACTGCTGTGAGAATACAGCATGAAGTCATCTGCAGAGCTGAGCAGTGGTCTCGGCCACTCTCGAAGTATCCCACAGAGCCGCGCAGCCGTCTCGGCTTCTCTCGAAGTCTCCCGCAGATCTGTGCAGAGGTCTCAGGAGCTACAAAATCTGAATATCCTAGATAGAGCATCCTGAATGCACCTCCATAACTGCAGGTGCTTTCAGAAGCACCTGAGAATGCTCTTGCAGAGCCTGAGAGCACCTTTCTAAGCTCCAGGGCGGTCTGGGAGCATCTGGAAGTACTTAGAAGCACTGGTGAGCTCGTCTGGAGTGACTGGGAAGATTGCCTGTGGCTTCTGAACCGAATTACATTTTGCAGATGTACCCCGGGGGTTCCCAAATATATACTGCCTGTTGCTGAGTCCATTTCCGTGATCCATGTATCTCCGTATGTATATATGTACAGAGACTTAGACACTACCTCCCATATTATGATGAAGCGAATCTTGCCACAGTAACAACAACCAATATGATTGATGAAATGCCTTGTGGTTGTGGAACCCAAAGAACCACTGGAGTGAGAATATGCAACCAAGTCTCCCGCAGAGCTTTGTGCAGAGGTCTCAGCTGCTCTCGAAGTCTCCCGCAGACTTGCGCAGAGGTGTCAGCAGCTCCAAAATTTGACTATCCGAATAGTTAAATCTCGTGGCATCCTGAATGCGCCTCCAGCACTGCAGGTGCTTTCAGGAGCACATGAGAATGCTCCTGCAGAGTCTGAGAGCACTTTGCAAAGCTCCAGGGGGGGCTGGGAGCATCA
>Ga0307512_10000445_pt1 | contig 60531 bp, 67 predicted proteins | sample 14_EM_MG_FD_200267 | JGI IMG/M metagenome (GOLD analysis project Ga0307512, IMG submission 200267) | Populus trichocarpa ectomycorrhiza microbial communities from riparian zone in the Pacific Northwest, United States - 14_EM | ecosystem: Host-associated > Plants > Roots > Unclassified | place... | reverse complement strand
CAGGCCACCCGGTGGAGCAATATTGGTTGTCTTTGGTGGAGATCCGTTCATCGACATCGTATGTGAATCAAAGATGGTTGTAATGAAATTATCAATTCCATTGGTGATTTCGAATGAAGGGGAGTATAGTTGAGAATATTGAAGGTTGCAGTGACCTTCGGCGGAATGAAGGCCTCTTATATCCATCTTATTTGTCACGAACTGAGGTGTTTCACTCCACCTTTGATCCCTTGAAACCTGGCTGAGAAAAAGAAATCATAACACACACGTCCTGCCTTTCTTTGTTATATGCTCGAACTCATATACTAGGATCTTGGATAGAAGCTCACCTTTGTTTGGTTCATAACTGTAAAGGTCATAGAAGGGATACGACATGATATCTCCAGGAAAGTAACAAGAACTATATCCGGCCGGAAGGTTAGCATGACTAGGCATTGTACACTCCTAATGTGTGTGTACGACCTACTACTTCATTCAATATGAGGCCTGTTCATCGAGCAGCAACAGTGCTTGCTTCCTTTTGAGCTCCTTATGTAAACTTCATTGTCTCCTTAGGATCCACCTACCGGTCAAGGATCGTTACTGAAGATAACATCCTACCAGCCTATCAGTTTTCGATGATACAGCCAGCTACGAAACTTACCTATTCATTGTATTAAGCTGATGTTATGCGCTGCTTGAGGCTCGAGCGTAGACATAATCTACACAATGCCGCAATGATGTAGTATACGATAAGGCCGATTGTGGTAGCACCTGGTGATCAGTATTAAAAGTTGATCGCAGTGATGACAAAAGAAACTATCTCTGCTAACAATTTTCAGTAGATAATTTGCAACATCATTGTCCGGGATTTGATAGATATTATCCTAGTTTGTGAAGAAAACTGATCGTGAGGTGGCGTTGTTTTACCCCTCCTCTACATTTGGTGGGGTGTGATGTGGCTTTGACAGTGATACGCTAACCTGAGTTAGCTCGCTTTCAAACAATATCCCTGAGGCTCAAATCCAGCATCAAACCCTACCCCCTAAAGCATCATCGAGATTCATCAGAACAAAGAGCGTTTCTCAAATATGGTCAACACTCGCCGGAAATGTGTTAAATGCTTTATCTGCAAAATGAAATTATGCAACAAGAACCGACTGGAAGCTCACTATCAACAATATCACCCAATATCGATGCATGAAGGGCCATTACCCAACGGGATTCTACCACCTGCCAGCTGGGATCACCCTGAGCCATCATGGTTTGACTACAGCAGGTGCACCTGAATGGCCATCGATAAAGTGCCAATGAATGATCGACTCATAGACAACGTACTGGGTGCACCACCACCGGAAGATACTCCCAACGAAGAGCCTATAGATCCTCAGCAGCCTGATCTCACCTGTACCCCTGATCCAACAACGACAAAGGCTCATAGGCAGGTAGTTGGACTGGAAAATATGGGGGGGACAGCATATGGCAAAGCAACTGGATTGTACAACAAGCATCGCAAGTACTCAGAACAATGGAATCCATGCCATCCATTTCGGTCCGCACACGACTTTCAGCAGGCTCAGTTGTTTAGCCAACAAATGAAAACATGCATACATCAACATCTCAGGCATGGACTGGACAACTACAAAATCGAATCATTCCAATCAGCAGATGCCCTACAAAAGCTGCTCTCTGAACTCGATTTTGGGCTCAGCGATGATAATTGGATTGAAGATGACTCACATACCTTCGGATCATTATTCTACAGGGATATTGTCAAATGTATCCGGCTACTTTTGGCACATCTCCCATTTCAGGCACACCTCAATTTTGAACTGGTGCACCTCGCTGACTCTGAGTGGCGTCGAATCTACAGCGACATGAACACGGGCGATTAGTAATGGGATACACATGATCAACTTCCTGTCGGAGCGATGATTGTGCCAGTGATATGTGCATCCGACAGGACACATTTGACCAATTTTTCGGGCGATCAGCATGCCTGGCCACTGTATCTCACAATTGCTAATATTCGAAAAGATATCCGCCATACACCAAAGAAGCGCACCTGGATTCTTGTCGGGCTGATTCCATGTCCCCCAAAAGGTGCCAAAAACATTGACGATGCATGGCATTCCGCAGTTGGAACTGTGCTGTCTCAACTGAGGCATCATGACATCACTGGCCCCGGCTTGAACTGGGAGTGTGCTGATGGATTCCAGCGACAATGTTACCCTCTTTCGGCTGCCTGGGTCGGGGATCATCCGGAACTAGTCATGATTGCTCAAGTCTCATATGGCTCATGCCCGATGTGTGAAATTCCGAAAGGTTCGCCGATGAGGCATTCCGCTCTTTGACCACTCGATAACTCAAGAGACCAGCATATTTACTCGGAGCTGCTGGAGAACAATCATATTGATGCTCTGCACACTCTCGGTGTCCACCCAATCTGCAACCAGTTCTGGCAATACCCTCTCTGCAATGTCTATCACCTTTGGCAGCCTGATGAATTGCATCAGCTGCTCCTGGGTTTAGTTAAAAACTTATTGCACTGGCTGCTCAAATACCTGAAAGCTAGAAATGTCAAGGATCAATTTGACAATCGATTCACATCGATGCGACGATATCCCGGTCTCCAGCACTTCTCTAAACCATTCGATTCTTTGAATAGCGGCACCGGGCAAGGTAAAGAAATCCGTGGAATGATCAGAACACTGGCAGTGAATTGCGCTCCAATTCTTATCTGCTCCATGGATGACGGGAAAACTGCGGCGGAAACAGCCTCTGATGAAATGGTAATGGGAGCAGTGCATGCATTATGTGAATTCTCTCTACTTGTTAGCCAACAAAATCACTCGGACCTATCCCTCAAAGAACTGGACAATGCACTCAAGCGATTTTCACAGAAGAAGGGTATTTTTTGGGAACAGAAAATGTCGAAGTCTGCGAAGGCCGAAGTGGATGACCTGTCGGCAAAGGAATGCCGTCAGTTACGCGAAAAAAAGATTCATAAGATTCGTGCTGCAATGGAGGCTGTTGTGTACAGGGCTGAAGAGGTTTCCACAACCAAACGTAGGCGATTTCAGGTGCGCCTGAACAGAGCCCGACAAGCGGCCACGACTTGGTCAGATGCTGATCGTCAGAAGGCAATAGAGCGATTGGAGCGCGAAATCCATCAGGTGACACCTGCTAAACGCAAGCATTTCGATAAATTATTCGAACGTCATGAGCGACAACTATTGCAGGAAGTCGGGACTAAGGCAACCAGTCCCAGAAGCAATTTGGCCAAAGACCTTGCCCTAATGAAATCTACTGCCGATGATGATGCTTACGGAGCGGCTAACATGACCCCCGACAAGCGACTGCAATTCCACATTCGCGTATCCGATGCTGAGACAGAAGCCACCACCTGGAACTTGGCTGATACGGCACGGGTCACTAACCAGCTGGAGAGAGAGATTTATGGCATCACCTCGAATGAACAGAAGCAGTTCAAGAAGGAATTCTCCATCCAGTTGATCAAGTTTGAAGCTTGGTGGGAGACAATCGGCGTTCAGGCGCTCCGGAAATCCATTGAACAATGCGTAATACATTTCGGATATCCAAAGATGCAGCTTGTGAGCCATATCTCAGAGTCAATTCGGCGAATGGGTTCCAGTGACAATTTCACCACCGACATTTCTGAACGGCTACATTTCGCCAACCTCAAAGAGGCATATCAATCTACCACCAAAGTCAATTACATTCAACAGATGCTCAAGCACAATGACCGGTGTACCGGTCGTGACTATATGGAGCAGACACTATCATATCTTGCACTCCAAGGCTGGTACAATATTGACTTGGCAAAAGTTTTCAACATACTGTCCGCTACCGATAAGCGGCGAAGTACATGCAGAGCCCATCTTGAACATCTCCAAACAATTGAGGGCAAGCCCATTATCCGCCCTGTATCACAGCAGTTATATCATTTGAGAGAAACGCATGTCCGCGGAGTGTGCAGAAGTATCAAATTAACCTCACTCAGAGATGCATCAGAAGACTTTGGAATTCCCAACTTTGGACAGCTATTCCACGCGCAAATTGAAGAGGACTGGGGACACGAAGTTAGTGGACTCATGCTCGGATACGATCAGAATGTACTCCTTGACAGTATATTTATTAAACTCCAGGATGGGCTGTTGTATTACTGTCAACCATTTCACAACCCTACTTCTGTTGAGCATCTGGGACTTGATTGCAAGGTAGAATATACCAATGCCAACCAAGGGATCATGCCTGAATCTCATAACATCTGGGTCCAGTATATGCAAAGTGAAGAGAATGACCTCGATAACACATTCCAAGGACGAGTTCCTTCTTTTCCTGTATTATTCTTCAGCTGGACTCCACCGAATCAGATCCTCCAATTTTAGAAGCGCCTGCCAGCCAGGAAAGCATTATCGACCTTTTCTAAGAGGTGCCAGACGACTCAACAATGGGTATTACGTCCTCAAGCTCAAGAATACGCAGTGGTGATTCCAACAATGTTCAAAGATCTTCATGGTTGGGCTGATTGTGTTGACGGGTTCATCCGGGTTGTCAAACAAACTAATAGGATGCATATTGTACCCGTTGGAGGAATAGATGGACTGGCACATTTGGTGCAGGAGAATGCTGCATCGGGTGGCATCAATAGCGTATGGCTTGTAAATAATCATGTTGATTTAGATACCTACTGGACAGTATATTAATTAGATAAGAATGCCTGATTCAGGTGTGTAGCTGAGAGATAGTTTATTGAATTGTACTATTCGATATAGACATTATATAATTTCACTCCCGGAGAGTCTGGCTCCAGGTGCACCGGAATGGTTTTGGAGACAAGTGTTGTAGTCCCAGCAGCTCCGAAATTGTACCACCATGAAGGCATAATTTTATAGCATTCTGAAGACGACTTCATACTCTTTAGAATATTCTTGTATTCTGTTCCGCTACGTCAGGAGCATTGAGGAGCACATGAAAGTACTCTCAGAGCACCTGAGAGGCACATCGTTTTTCATTCAGCCTGTTCGGGAGGTTCTGGGAGCTTCTCGAAGGATCGGTGTGGCTGTTCAGATCAGCTGAGTCATTGAGTTATGACTTCCGAACCATTCTACATTTTGCTGATGTTGTGTGAGCGAGCAGATCCGTGGTGAAAGTGAGCATGTCAGAGTTGGAGTGGGAGCGAGTATGTCAGAGTTGTTAGAGTGAGCATGTCAGAGTTGTGGGAGTGAGCTTGTTGGAGTCATGAGAGTCAGAGTGTACAGTGTAAACATGTCCGAGTAGTAAATAAATAAGTAACTCTTGAATATATAGTATTATCCATAAATTGCAGTATATAATACATGCGCTACAGTTGCATTACAGTAATAATTTAGTTATGCTATCGGTAGATTACAGGTGCGTTATCGTGCATTACCGAAAACAGCTCTAGTGTGTTTTTCATTGTGTGGTGTTATCGGTGTTACAGGAGGTTACGGTAGGCCATATAGCCTACGGTTGATTACACGTGAGAGAATATGTTTTTCCTGACGTCCTTTTGCACATGGTGTCCTATAGTCTGCTAGGTATATGATACCATGGTTACAAATGCCAATTTCATCTACCACGATATGCCTTAGGGTTTGAACACCATCTCATATGAAGAGTTTTGCCTGCAGTGTACCTTGGGGTTGATTCTGACTACATCTAAACCAATTTCCACCTCCTAGATTGTACAGTCCACTGGGGCCAAATCCACCCAGTCAAACTTTAAAGGGGTACTTCTTTACCCCTGGACTATAGCTGTGACTATGGGCACCTTCCTGTCCACCTTGAGGAGGGAAAGCAATTGGGGTGTTGGCTTTGCTGCTGGAAGCAGAGAAAGTCCCACAAAAAAATACCAAATTTCCACCAAAAACCTGCTGGGCTTGCACCCAATGCAACCAGCCATTGTGTCTCAATGATGAAAGGAATTGTTTTGTTAAGTTCCATCAGCTGTAAAGGGGTGGTGTGGGTGGTGGTGCAGGGAAAGGGGGTGGGGTGGTAGCTGGAGGGAGCAGATTTTGGAGGGGCAGCTGGGATTACAAAGCCACACCTGATGTAATTTACAATTTGTTTGAATAGAAAGTTTCATTTGCTACTAGAGGAGACTTTATCAAAAGGAGAGCCTCTGGCGGTCTTTTTTGGGGCGTGGTCATGGCGGTTGCGCGGGCGGACCTACGGTCCGGGAACCGGTTACGATCCAGGGGATAAATAATAGGAAAAGGGTTTTCCTTTATATTATCAGTTATGCAGGATAACTGGGCCCCCTGGGATCGCGAGGACCATATTTGTACAAAAACATCTACCAAATACAAAAATGACCGACGACAGTTTCATCGGTATTATGTCTGACACTAATATTGCGATGCAGTTTTTGTCATTCCATCTTTGTGTTCAGAGGCTGTGATACTGACAAAGGAATGAGAACTTAAGTACTTATTGCCGACACAATGATTCGAGTTATCGCTCGGGGGTATAAGTACCACCGAGACCGACGACGGATGAGCAGACTAGAGATAGTCAATCTGAACTGCCCTGTAGTATGCTGCAGATGGTAGACATAGACTTACCGGGAGCTGGCTGGAGATGGCAAATGCTCATTTAAGGTTCTGTTAGATGCTTCTAGCCAGCAACTAAACAAAACAAACTAAACTAATCAATGTTAGAGTAGCTCGTCAGAACCATGGTGGAGGGTAACTATATACCACACAAGCTATGATGGAGGAAAAACGAGGTTGGATCTATGACAGCAACTTGGTCTATCTAGCGAAAGCCCGCACGTTGGCGAAACAGGAGAGTCCGCTCGGCCTTGAGAATGCGGAGGAGGTTGCGAAAGTTACTGGTAGGTGTCTTGGATTTGGTAGCTAGCCATTCGTCGCCATGTAAGGTGATATCTGAGACTAGTTGGTGAAAGAGACCCTCGAGGTTGGATGACGTGTCTCCATTTTTCTTGAACTCGGTGTAGCCGCTCAAAGCTTGTATGATTTTGTCGTTGCACTCTTCATCTTGTGTTAATTAAAGTCAACCACACAACTGTGGAACCAGATGACACTTACTTCGGAGAGCACCAATATGGAGCGGAGTTAGGCCATATAACACCTTGTATGCGTCCTCGTCGCAACGTTTGAATTGTAAATATAAGTCGGCGTCGCCAACAGGATCCGAATCGTGTGCTTCACTATTGCTTGCCTTAATAGTTTCGGAGTCGTTGAACGTGGTATCGAATTGGTCCTGAAGATGGTCACGCTTGAACGTACTGATGAACCGCATCCGGGACATCGCGCGGCCCGTGGACTCGTTCCTTAAGCTGTGTGATCTCATTTCTACTTTCCAACGTTTCGTCCTTGAGTTACAGTACGTCGTCCCTCAAAGATCGTTCTTCGTTGAGGAAGTCCAACCTCTCCTGATTCCCGACCGCGAGATTGTCGCCGTCCCCAATAAGATTCAACTGTAAGTCATCTGCTTCTAAGCTCAGGTGATTCACTGCTTGTTCAGTGATGTAACGGGTGTGGAGGCGTGGGCATGCGGAAGTAGACCAAGCTAACTATCAATCTCTTCATCATCGTCGGGCCTGGGCTCATGCTCCGGCTGGGCGTCGTCCTTCAATCCCTTCTTGCGGCATGTCGACTGACGGACGCCAGAGGGTGGCTTAGCAGGCTGATTTGGTGGCTAGTTGTACTGAAGGCCGCTATTTGAAAGTTATTATTGTGCGAAGTGCAACCGGTAGGTTATTTAGAAGGGATAGAGGGAATGTGGGTTGCATAGAAGAGAAAAAGGGGATGCAGATTGCGTCGAAGAGATGGAGCAAACGTGGGTTTTGGATTGTGGATTGTGGAATGTTAGCGGACTAAGTGTACGTAGGGACTTAGACGTGACTGGAGTGCCAAGGTTGTGCCAGCTTGTGTGATGGTTCACCAAGTAATTGGACACCGCATAAACCCTAACCTATGCCGGGTGGCACCCCAACAAAGAATCCCAATTATTCAGTATAGCCTAATTGAATTGAAAGGGTCAACTGCATATAGAAGCAGATTTCCGTCAAAAATGGTCGCGGCACGACCCAGCGGATAACTATGGGCTGAAAACCCAACCCTCAGTATATACTATTCTAGGAGACTTGAATTGAAAGCAGAGAGTTAGCTAACAGGCCCTTCTCCTTTTCAGCCTTCTTCGCTATCGGCTCCGTAGACTTGGCGTGCATTGGTGTGGCGTTGTACGGGAGTCTAGATCTACTCGTCGGTTCACCAAGTTATTGGACACCTTATAATCGTACCCACTGCAGTACAGCGGGTCAACTTATGAGCAGGACTTTTCCTTTGTCACATATATACATTACCTCCAGTCCTAGCTTTTGTTTGCGTGGTGGTTTCTCCTGTTAGTTAGCTTCAATTTGACACTATCCTCAACTTATTTGGTGCTGAATGATGGACTTAATTGGCGGTGAAATACTAGGCTAGCCTATAGCCAGAGAATACATAAGAGTAGAAAACAACTGATATCTGGGGTAAATAAACGTAGACATCCTCGTAAGCACTACGGAGGTCACTCCCAGGTCCCAGTACCGGGAACCATCATCATTCTCGAAATTTGGTACGAAGGCACAACTAATAGATGCTCGCAGTATCCGCACTCGTCTGGCATCCGAGAAAGTAGAATCACATCAATCACCTACGAAAAAGAAGGAGAGACTTTTATGTTGGACAACCCCCCGGTGTGCCATATTTTGTAAATTGCAATTAATGACAATTTAATGAGTAGTCACGTAGAGGTTAATGGATAGTCATGACAAAGTTAATGAGCAACCATGTCAAGGTTATGTCATGGCAATGAGAACTCATTACTTTTTCACACGTCCAACTCTCGAGCATGTTCGCCACAAAAATGCATGAAAAAAAAGCTCTCTAAGGTCAACGGCACAAACTTTTCCAACCCCGATACAAGAGGGTTATCCCAGAGAATATGATCCCCCGAAGGCTTGCATACGGCGATGTCCGGATGAAAACCAGTCGATATCGCACAAAAACCATTAACCTATCAATATCTACGAACTATTTTAGGTGCCGATTCACCACAGCAAACTTGACTACCTACAGCTCTACCTCCATGGACGAGTGATGCGAGGGTTTTCGCTGGCAGGTATGTGTAGCTCGCGATCGTCAACAGTATGGAGCGAAGGAGTATTTCATGCTCGACATTGATGATGAACACCTCCCTCATGAACCTCCCATTTCCTATAAACCGTCCCCCTCAATCCACATCCTCTTACCATACACGCAGAAACAACAAAACCCACATAAAATGCCTCCCACCATACAAACCCTTTCCAAAACCCACACCCGCCTCACCACCCTCCACTCCCTACACCCTCCTCCTCGCCTCAATCCAAATCCCAGTCCCTTCGGCGCGATCAAAACGACCGGTGAACTCTGAAGGGAGATGTTAAAGCTCAAGACACTACATTCTGAAGCCACGACTTTGGGAAAGGAAAAGGACGCGGTCGAAGCGTTGGTTAGGGATTGCGAGGCTCCAGAAGATCATGAGATAAACCCCTTCAACACGAACGCACTTCCCACATATAACCCCATCGAGTCCCCCAAAAAAACCCCATTTCCATCAAAATGTCGCACAAGCTCATGCCCATACTGCCACTAATCCTCCGCCTAACCACGATCCACGCGCGCTACTCCTCCCTCCTCGAGTCCCTCTCAGCCACCGTCATGCCCTTCGGCGGTGTCAAGACACTCGAAGAACTCCGGCAGGAGGTTTCAGAGATCAAGACGTTACTTGGCGAGGCGAGCGCGATGAAAAATCCGGAAAAGGACGGGAAGCCGGAGGTCGAGACGTGGGTTCAGGATTGTGAGGAGATTGATGATAGGGTTGTTGCTGTCAGACCCGAGTTGAAGAGAAGGGGGGGGTTTGTGATTTTTGAGGATGTGTGATGTAGCTGCTGGACGGCGTTTTATAGAGGTTTATTAGAAATTCCCCTAGATACACCTCTCCTCCTCCTATAGTTTTTCTGTTCTTATTCGTCAGACGTAGAGCTTCGTTAGGAGACTGAACCATCTCTAATGCCTACACTTAGCTAATTAACAGGCGTATTCCAGAGATAGAACCTACCGTATCATAAACCAGCGTCGATAAACAAAATAAAGCATCCATCCACCTCCCAGACACCCGTAGTACGCTCTTACAACCCACCCGCTCTACTCGAACAGAGCCCCCCTTCAACACGAACCACCCCTTCTATATAACCCCTCCCCCTCCCCTCCTCTTCCCCCCATAAACAATGTCCCTAACCCCAGCGCAATTAACAATCCTCCACCAGCGCCTAACCTCGCTGCACATGCGATACACCTCGATCTCGACGAGCGTGTCGGTCCCGATCGTCCCCGTTGGCTGTGCCGAAACGGTCGACGAGCTGCGGCAAGAAATTGTCCAGATCAAGGCCCAGCTTGCGGCTGTGGGAGGTGGGGAGGTGGAGGTGTGGGAGCAAATACAAGCGCTGGTTAGGAAATGTGAGGTGTGTGATGGGAGGATTGTGGCGTTTGTGCCAGCGTTGGAGAGGAAGGGGGGGAAGTGATGAGGACTGGAGGATAGATGGAATGTAGGTGCGTTGCTGCTAGAGCGGGAATAGTTGGTGAATTCGAACTGCGTTATCATACGAATACTTACTTCTGCTCAAACTAATCGTTATTGATTCACACTGCAAGTCGAGAAGTCTATCCTGCGTTTCATACATGCGCCTCAGTACCCTTGTTATCATCCGAAGAAACGCCATGCATGATCGACAAACGCCTCCGGGACAAAGAGTGCGAAACTTTAACCATGATACTTCCAAAAACGAAACAAAGAGAAGCCTTGTAAACAGCGGCTCTGACAGCGGCCACCAACAACAAAGTACAGCATCTAGATCTCAAGGTTAAAGCTCGGACAGACCAATAGATTGACAGCGGAACAGTAGTAGGCTGGACAAAGAGGCATCAGCATGTGAAAATACTGCCAGCCTTACTGTTTAAGCTTCTTTTGTTTAGCACGAGTGATGGCTCGTGATGGCAACTCGTCTCGGCTTCTTTCATACAGGGCTAACATGCTTGCACACTTTACCGAGCCCTTTGTCGAGTCCTTGTATACTACTCAAGTATGACCCCGAGTGAGGGGTACGAACCTATCATCCTCAGCTTCAACCCGACCAGACTGGAAGCCACAAGATCCCCATTCAACACGAACCCATCCCCCTCATATACCCCGCCATGCCTCTCCCCTACCTCACCAGCACCATGCCCCTGACCCCCCACCACCGCCACCTCTTCGCCAAAGCCCTCTGCCGCCCGCCCACATCCTGGATCGACGTCCCCCCCACCACACACCTCCTCTCCGACGAATCCGCCCACATCTCGACCCTGCCCCCGCCCCTCCTCCACTCCCGCCACCACCCCCCCTCTCCCACCCTGTGCCCCACCCACTCCCGCCTAAATGCAACCATCATCTCCACCCTCAGCACCCGCATCCTCCACGAAATCTCCCTCAAACTCCCCCTCCTCACCGCAGCCCTGCACTCGCCCCCACCCACGCTGAAAGCAAAACACATCGGCGCGGCAAAAAAGCTCGCCGACGCGTACACGAGGATACACGGGTACTTCTTCGCGGTGGGCGAGGGGCACGGGGAGAGTGTGGGCGGGTGCGAGGGGTGTTTTGTGGCGTCGTTTGGGGGATCGCCGGCAGGCCTGTTTGCGTTTGTGGCGGGGGCGCGGGTGTGGAGGCGCGACCGGAGTGCGGTTGGGTTGTGGGTGCAGGAGTGGGTGGGGCTGTGTTCGCGCGCGACGAGGCGGCGGTTGGCGGCGGAGGCGGAGCTGACGGGCCATTGGGTGCGGCGGGTGTTGAGGGCGGCGCGCGGGGTGGCCGAGTTGAGTGCCGACGTGGATACCGGTTCCGGCGAGACGATATACCGCCGCATCGACACGCCAGACGCCAATCCGTTCTCGGACAGACATGCGGCCAGCTTCCCGGGTCTGCCCCCCGCCGCTGCCAACGGCCGTCCGAGCAGCAGCGTCTACAGCCCGTACACGGATGTGCGCCCGGGTGACGGTGTGCTGGTGGAGGAGGGGCCCGGGATCGTGTCGTATAACCACACGGATGTGTACCAGCGGTACCGAACGGCTAGGAGTGAGTGGGGGCGGCTTGAGACTGTTTGCGAGAAAATGTAGCTGACTGGATAGGGGGGGAGCGGCCTGAGGTTTGTCGGTGGTTCTGATGCGGTTTGGTTTGGGGAGATGTGCGGGTGGAACGGTTATTGCAGTTTGTGTAGGATACGCGAGTGCGAAAAATGGAAAAGTTGAATCGTCATTTTACGTGGACTTTCGTGGGGCTGCGGGTTATGTTGGGTAAGTGGCAGAGTAATGAGTCCTCATTGCCGCCACATGACTTGAGTCATTAACCTTGACATGGCTACTCATTGGCTTCGTCATTAATCGCAACACTACTAACAAACTGTAAGTGCAGTGCACAAGTTCCTAACTTACTTTCTGCGGTTATGTCTGTTAAAGCGCCGAGGATTATCCTACATAACTTTCAGCGGCAGAGGGTTATCCAACATAAGAATCGATATTCCAATTCTCCCACTTCTCCTTTCTCTTCCCAGACAGGCCGTAAATGTGGCAGTTAGACACCTCTGCAGGACACCGTAGGGTATACCCTCCGCCTCCTTGCTTTCTCGGATGCCAGACTGTGAGCATCTGGTCGTGCCATAGCTGCAGTTTCTTCGATCATCATTTGTCACCGGTGTTTGATGGCCGGTGGTGGAGAAGTTTGGATTCACGGACATTGCGGACATATTAAAGAGGGAATGGACTAAGTGATATCTATATAATTGGGTTTAACCACAGAAGAGCCAGCTTCGCTTTCTCTGCTCAAGCAATGTTGAGAGCATCATTGACGAGTAACACACCATGCTTCCCTCGACGCACCGCCGTCGTGATCAAGTTTAACATATCCCTAGACATCCGAAACCCGTTTATGGACATTTCACCCCCACCCACCACTTTCCGACTTACTCGCTCGACCGCCATACACACAGTATCACTCGCCCTCGTCCCAAAATCGCAAACCTCCATGAGTTCTCCCTCCTTCCCCCCTCCCTTCCACACTAAACCACAGAGAACCGCTCTCGCCGGGAACTCCAGCTCCAGCTCTGACCATATCAGTATCGGACGTTAGCTCCTCGACATTCCCTACGACCACGCACACAATTCCCTATCACCCCCATGGCATCTCAACACGTAGAAATTCCCTCACTCCACATCCTCAAACCCTTCCCCACCGACCACGCCCACAACAACTCCAGCATGCGCGCGTGGGGGTTTCTATTCTCGTTACCATCACCCACGTGGTGATTTCCCTACGCACGCCACGAATCTCATCGCCGGTGAGCCGAGTGAGCCACCAAGATTAACCGTTTTTCCCTACCAACTCAATCACCGAGATTGATCTATACGATTTAGGCCTAGAACTTTGCCACCCCCGACGCACCCGGCAGTTCAGTCTCCGTTGCAAAGTCGCCACCCAAAACCAACATTGACTCATCCCGATTCCGAATGACCTACCGGCCGCTGTGACCTCGCTGTGACCTGCTGATTCAACCGATCAATGGGGTTATAGCAAACCCCATTGGAGGAAGCGTGGAGATTGCGGGCCACGCGGCATGGGCGATTGGTTAAGGGCCGTAGGAAAGGGTTTGGTTTCCCGGAGTTAAAGAGTAGTTGCTATATCCCACACGTAGCATCGATTCTGGTGGTGGGTCATCTTGCAAACCAGCCCGCCAGCGAGCACTAGAGTCTGGGCGTAAGATCACTGGTGGGGATGGACTATTCCATTCTCTCCTACAATAATCCTACAATCCACAGCTCCGCAAAAATAGTGCATACATACAAAACGGAGTATCAAGTAGAATTGAAGTACAACCCTCTCCTCTTTGAAGGTATAGCAAGCAACAGCTACAACCCCTCCCCTCCCCGAAGAAGGTACAGTATAGTAAATCAAGAAGCCTCCTATATCCCAGTCCCAAAAAGCACAAGCATGACCAAAAAGAGAAAAGAAAAGGGTATCCCAAGAAACTGCAAGGAGACACGCCAAAGAAGTAAATGAAAAAGCCCCCTACCTATATCCCAGATCCAAAAGGAAATAAAGAAATAACTGCCAGTAAAGGAAAATGGTATCTAAACTCAAAGACCCAAAAGAAAGGTATCCCAAAAAGACAAAGACCCAAAGTAGCGCATTCCAAACTCAAACTTGGAGTCCAAAATAGCCCCACACCATGTATACATGTAAACATCCCATCATATATCATCGGCGGTAATCATCGTAATCATACAGCCCAGAAAGAAATCGCATACAAAAAAAGGATCTGCATCTAAGCCTAGGTCAAACTCAAGTAATCGTCGTATGGTCATTGTATCATGGATGAGATGCAGTCTCCGCCGCAACAGCAAGAGCCCCCGGAGTAACTTCCATCTGCACCATCCTCGTCGTCCCCGGTTGCACCTCTCGCATCAACCCACCGACAGTGACCGCCATATCCCCTTCCCATCCTTGCCTAGCAACAGCGAAGTGTCCCTGAAGAGCACCCGTTTGACTCATTGCTCCTGCCTGGCTAGGACCGTTTGTTATAGCTGTTTCTTCCACAGGGGTACGCGAGACAGCCCCTGCTACAGTAGAAGGTGGTGCTAGTGTTGATGCCAGTGAGACGTCCCGAGCCGAACGAGCCGGTGAAGGTGGAACCAATGTCAAGCCGGCCAAAAGATCTGGCACGTCCAGCATTTGCGAACCAGGATAGCCTCGAGCTTCTTGCCCTTCTTTTCCCTTTCCCTTTCCCTTTTCTGTGCACTCTCCCTCCTTCTGCTTTTTCTTCTCTTTCCCCTTCCCCCTCCCCCTCCCCGGTATACGCCTCTTCGTGACAAATTTCACTACCTTCGACATGAACCTCTTAAACCTCTGCAACCCCCTCGTCCTGTTATTCTCTTCTAGAACCGGAGTCGACGGAGGTGCATCATCCACGTGCTCCTTCGTGTCAACAATATTTTGCAACACTGCGGATGCCACCTCCAGGTCAGGTTGTCGGTCGTCCTCCTTCTCTTCGATAGCTGGTGTCACGCCTAGACTGGAGGAGGATGAGCGCGCGAGGTAGGGGTAAGGTCTGGGGTTGACAGGCGAAGCTTCAGAGATTTGTGTAGTGTCTGGAGTTTCGGAGGTTGGTATGACTTCAGGGGTGGCGTCTTGTTGGTCCTCTAAGCCTATGTTCGACCTTGACGGTGATGAAGAGCTGTTGTGTTCGTCCTCCACAAAATCCGAGTTCCGCCTTGAGACGCTGGTGGAGGTACTCTCCATGGTTTGGGCGCGGAGGGTTGGACGTCCGACCTGCCACAGTGTAAGCCTCGGATACGAAGGGGCAAAGCTGGACAAACATTAACGAAACTCATGTTGTTCTGCACCGCCAACTTCCTCAAATTCCCTTCACCGAGCACTGAGTTCCTTGGGCTCTCCGTCACTGGCGCACCGTATACCCCAGCGATAGAGTGTACCATGTCTGCGCCTACCAACGAGAGGCTTCCAGCGCTTCCCTTCCTCACTCCAACCGCAAGCGGCGAAGTAGCACGTGTAGAGTCAGTCGTAGATCCCGATGAGCGACGCTGATTGGTAGTGTCAAACGCCCCACCAACACCTGCTATTACATCCAACTCGCTCGGGCCAGGGCCCTTCAGCAGTGCAATAGAGTCAGAGTAGTGCATGGAATCTCGAGGGCTGGACGAGTTGACATCCATCGAACCAGTTCGTTCAGGATGCTCAGGGAAGTTGTCAAGCTGTAAATTATCAGCACCATCAGACAGGACGATAGATTAAGCTTTCACATACAGAGTACATTCCCGGCGCATTTTTCGATAATAAGTTGGTCCCCTCCTTCCAATCGGCCGGCAGAGACGAGCTTTCTTGCACAGGTAGGGAGCTACTGTGACAAACGAGAGCATTGCACTGACTGCGGGGACACCATATCGTGAGGCGCTGGCCAGAACCCATCTTGGTGAGGACGTGAGCCGAGGATACATGAAATGACGCTGTGCAACTATGGCACTTGAAGATCACGGTAGAGTCATGAGGTAGTGTGTCGAAAGTGGAGGAGGGCTCGACTGAGGGACTTGAGGAGCTGGCCGTGGTGACGGCAGTAGTAGATCCCATGATAGTGAAAGGGACGATGGCGGTGTTGGTGATGTTAGCCTAGATCTGAATAGATCTGAATGCAGCTTTAGTTGCTAGGAGGTCGCTGGGAGCTGAATTTGCAGTAGTCGTATTCCGAATGAGAATCGTGATGCTTCCGTAAAATATTGCGGGGCAGTTGTTTTTGGCGTTGATTAAGTAAGGTGTAAGCTGTTACCTTGACGGCAGGTAGTGGTAGTGAGGTAAGGGCATGCGGCGCAGAGGAGAAACGAGAATAGAGACAAATGTCCGGGGAAATTGAGATTTATGAAGGTTGTCCTGCCACCCTCACTATCTCTCGCATGATAATGCAATTAAACTCACTTTATATGAGAGGTAGGCCGAATCGATAGCGGCAGGGTGTATTGGTGGGTGAGCGAGCGAGCTTAGTCTGAGGCTGAGAGTCTTCTTCATGCAGGTTTCTTCAGCCTGCCAGCATTTGCGTGCACGAGGCTCACAATTGCGCGGTTAAAACTGAACATGGTGATGAGCTGAGTGAGGTCTGGAAATCCAGAAGATGTTGTGTCGCTCATATGGACGATTCGAAACTTTTGGGTCGTTGTTGTGCCGCCGCAGAGGAAGGGATGAGGAAGAATGAAGGGGCGATGAGACATTCGAGTGCTAAAAAAAAAGCCATTCACAACTATAGTTATGTAAATGCATAGGAAGCAAAGAAAGCTGCATAAATGAACTGAGAGAAGTTGTTTTGAGCTTCCTTTGGCGTTTTTCAGAACTTTAATTTTTCCCAAAGTTTGTACGATGCTAAAATTCGCCAATTGCTGCTTGCACCCGAGAAGCTAAGCTCTTTAGCTTATCTCTTCCACTATGACACCAGCCACAAATAGATTAAACGCAGGAAGCACTGATGGGCTGAAAAATTTATGAGCTTGTGCAACCACAAGGGCGGCTCGTCTCGAGGCTCAGCGCCATCATTTTGACGTTCCCATCCGAGTCCATCCATCGGTAGCAACCGAGAGGGGCGCAGCCTGTATCTAACGTGGAACTAAGCTGGATACCTAACCGTAACCTGCAGCCAGCTGACTCCATCGTCTAATGTCCAATGAGAAAAACAGCGGTTGGTTGGCTATCTACGATGTAAGCAACGGAAAAGTATTTCTTGTCGATCGATCAGCAGCTTGTACTTGTAGATCAGGTGGAGACACACTCTCTATATACCGAGTCGACTGCGCACAGTGCACTCAAGTGCTCCTCTAATCGCACACCGGGATGTTCAGCTCACTCAAGAGCCAGGGCCCTTTTGACAAGTATAGGTCCTACTACTTTGAGTAGGCACATGTACAGCCATTGAAAAGATGAGTCGAAAAATGTGTAGATCTTACCTTCCACGATTTAAATACTGCTTAAGATAGGAAAGACAACCCTCAGAGGCACCATCAAGGGTACTCTATTGGCTGCACAATCAGAGACTATCAAGGTAACGAAATCTATCAAATTCAGAAAGGAAGATTCAACTACCTCCAGAGGTTTAACTCAGTGCAAAAACCCCCTGCTCCTGACCCTGTTTTTCGATTCATCTTTTCAATAGCTGTACTCGGGGCAGGCAATAAAGATTCGGACACACCAGTTCTGGCAGTAACCACACGGATCTGGCAATAATTGAGAGCGCCACATGCAATTTTAGGTAAAACACGGTTTGATTTCACCAAAAACAGCATAGTACGTATGCACTGACATCAAGCTCAGCCTCTCCCTCCTGGGCTATACCCTGCTCTCACAGCAAAATCCATTACCCAAAAAGTTGTCCGAATCTTTATTACCTGCCCGAGTACACTTTAATGGCGCCACAAAACTGGCCATTGATAGACACTAGTCACCTAGCTTTCAAAGCATTTCCCCGATTGCCGCGGATATAAAAAAAGTCGGATCTTACGAACCTGCAGTCGTCATTGTGCCCTAAAGAATTCAAGGTAACTGGTTGATGGAGGTGTGCAATTTGAACCCGCAGCTGGAAGGAACCAATACAAACCCGTTACAACGGCTGCCAAAAGTGTGATCATCATTTATTGTGGAGTCATAGCCATAGTTCTCGAAGCGGAAACCCCCCCTGCGAGCGAACGAGGAAGTCTGAGGGTGAGAGAAGATTGCCATCTAGGGGCTACAGTCAATCGCCATCAGTTCGTAAGTACAGCAAGCTGCATATTGTCGCTATGGAACGACGTAGAGTAACGTAATAAAAAGAGAATACAAACAAAACAAGTACCTGGCGACTAACCGGGGACTTACTGCAGCACGAGGTCGGTTGAGCAGCCCTTCGGAATGCAGGCCGTGGGAGGGGAGCTAGAAGTGATATCAGATATCTTGGTTGATATCAAAGAGCTCCGGGTGCCCTGTGCATGTCGGGATACTGCGAGATGCAGGAGGATTGTCAGGGAGCGGCGCAGACAGCGTAACAAAAAGAGAAGCAGGTGTCCGGCGACTAACCGGGGACCTATAGAAGACGGCCCAGTGTACTGCAGCACGGTTCAGAATGCAGACGGCGAGAGGAGAACTAGAAATGATATCAGATATCGTCGTTGTCGGTACTTTGTGCGACGGATGTCGGATCTGGCTATTGGAGTATCGGGGAAATGCGAGATGTTGGAAGAATGAGGAAGAACGGGGATGTCATTGGCGAGGGGCGAATCGGAGTCCTAAACGGAATGTTTAAGATATCGTTGTCGTTGAAGAGGCTCGGTGCTATTCGGGCCTGGCCATCGGTATTGGGGAACTGCAAGTGTAGGAGGAAGGGGATTGTTATTGGTGAGAGGCGACCCGGTGCTTTAAGCGAAGGAAGACCCGATTTGATCGACGGTTGCGGTGTTGCAGAGCGACGCAGTGGAGCAAAACAATGGTTGAGATGAGTGCTGTACAGCAAGCAAACACCAATGCATCAAGATACCGCCGGAGAACTCCCGTGAAACAACGCTATATCCCTCGAGTTTCAGCCTTCATCCCACAACCACCCCATGCACGCATTCGTCATATCACAATAGCACCTTCTAATAGTAACCTGCGCCACTTCATGTTTCTCTCTACTGCCTCCCCCTCATCGACAAGGTATCTAGTGCACAATCATAAGGAAAGCAGAACTAGAAGTATCGGACAAGCAGTTGAAAAAGAAGAAACACATATCCGATACTGAATTGTGAAGGTACAACGAATCGAGTTCGGAGAACTCGACAGTTCAACGGAGAATAACTCTATAGTAGTTGCCTGGTTAGCGCGCGCTCTTCCAGGACAGCGCCGTCGACCCCAAACACTTCTCATTCTATAGTAGAAGTTCCCCTCTACTATTACCATTCCTTCTTATCGCGCAATAACCCCCTGCAAAGCCAACGTATCCCTCACTGTTCAAGCCATGTTGTATTGCAGATTCGATAACCTTATTATCGAACCCGTATCGTCCATCCCTGTTAACGGCGATGTCATTCGTTGAAAGTTGCTGGCCGATTACCATGCTAGCTTCAAAACTTTCAGTACTCAGGATCTTCTAGGAGATCGTCTTTGAGGACTCGTCTCGCAATCGTTGATGCACTCCGCCTGAACTTCTGGAAGGCTAGTGCTTTAGTAGTATTTAATAGTGTTGGCCACTCTCAGGACCCTGGAAAGCATTCGATGATTTCTTAGTACGAGCCAGATCGAGGTTTGCAGTCAGTCAGGTAGCTAGTAGCCTCGAGGTGGTGAAGTCTCCAAAGCAAACGCGATCTTACGGAGTTGTCCGTACAAGCGCGTCAGCACTGACGCGAAGGAAAGGGTGATGCGATTGTATTTCGGCGACGATAGGGAATATGGGCGAAGTTGACGCTGTGCACCTTAGTGAGTGACACGAAACACGAGAGCAATCAAAAGGAGACAGGGTAGAGGAATTGCATACCCAAGAGTCTGAAATTAGGGATGCTGTATGGTAATATCGATTAGGTGCTCTGCTGTTCGGTGATGTGGTTGATGATGGTCGAAGTTTGAAAATTTTACTGCCTAGCCGCACGTGATACTACCTAAAACTCGTAAGGCTTGTGAGAAGCTGGCGAAGTACCTACCCGAGTTTGTGGATGAGGCACAGACCCACCACCCAACTCAAGCTCATCGGTCCGCCGCTGCGCCTTGCAAAGGCTTGCTTAGCCGACCATTTGTGCATTTCGGTAGTCCACACGCCGTAAAATTAATGTCTACAGTATAATATTCCCTGGAAAAAAGAAGGTATGTCATTGGGGCTTCATTTGTGGAGTATCATCGCAGCGTGGTTGCCTAGAGATAGATCTGTAGATCCGAACCCAAACTAACGGAACAAAACGCTTGAGGCAGAAGCAAACCCACAGAAGCAACCATCAACACCTAGTAGCCGAACACACACGAGGAACGGAGGCATCGCCGATTGCATCTGCAAGATCGCATCCATCCCTCCTTACGAGCCGCACACCCAAGCCTGGATCACAACAACTATCCTGAAAGTCCCACTACCATTCCGGCCTACAACACACATCACACATGTACCCGACCTCGCCGACACAAAGAAGCAAAATGGTACGTAAGCCCTTCGTGCGAACGCGCACGGTAAGTGCCGCTTCTATTGCCATACGGGATTTCTATCATCGTGACTCACTGCTCGACCAATAATTCCACAGCCTGCCGTATTCGAATCATGGAAAATCAGAATACCAGTTTTCGGTTCCACATATGCTCCGCACCACATACTGTTGTATCACAGATAGATATCATAATCATATCACCACAGGGCGCGCAAGGCACAACACGGTGTGTGTTTGGCATTTTCGGGCCCCGTGCCGTTATCCCCCTCTTCAAAAGAGAATCCGAAAGGCGGCACGATAACAAATAACGGAGGAGCCACCGAACTTCGACGCCGTTGATCTACATATCGCCGTCTCCCTCCCCATATCCCCATATACGTAGTATCACAGCATATTCCCTATCACACAGCATGTGGGTGAAAGTGTAACGTTGTATTGAATTAATATGTAGAAGTAGATAGTAAATACACTAATTAATATGTACGCAGTAGATCTAACAAGAAAACATGGCGCTGGAAGTCGATATTATGTGGCCATCCATAGAACGCCGTTGAATATATTTCAAACATTGTCCCTGGCGCGCCGGCGGCACAGGCCTTCCTCCCAACGAAATACTGTATAGATAAGCCCCATTTCAAACAATTGCGTCTCGTTCCGGAAACGGTTATTCTCGGCCCTGATGTGATGATGGGATACATAGTGAAGATTAGTATAGGTTCTAGAATACCAGGGGCATCTTGTCGTACAAGATCCGACATCCGACATAGATGCAACACCAAGATCGAGGCTGGCGTGACTGGGGATGTGAGTGCAAAAGAGATGATAAATCCGAGAAGCTGTGGATTCCATGCCGCCACATCGGTATAAGCCTTGTAGATTGATATACCGGCCATTCCAAAGAAAAGGGTTTTGCGAATTTAAAAGAAGTCGTGGTGCTCATGCAATAGCGACCAATGCCGGGCTCTATGTTCACACAGTCGAGTTGACTACCATCCTCATCATTCAAGTAGTTGTCTGTCACACAGGTGCACAACCATGCCTCTCCAAGAAAAACAAAATGCAGATGCGTCGAGCCTCGGAGAGCCGGGAGCTGGGAATACCAAGAAATGCCCGTTACCAGTCACGATTCGCGCCTCATCAAAATACCCTAATTTGTAGTCAACCCCGACAGCTCATCATGAGAGGAAAGCGCGGGATAATAACTCAGAGGTAACTGAATAGTGACCCCCGCTTTTGCAAACGCACTGTGCAGGCGATACGAGAGAGAACAACTCACGCATTTTGCCACTCCGACGTGCTCAGTGTGCACAGTCGTCGGCTAACCAACTCATGCATAGTGACGGTAGCTGTGCCTGTACGAGTTCCCAACTGTAAATACACCCAATACACCATGTAATTCGAGTGCTAGTTGAGCTTTTTGTTGAGGGCGTATGTGCGGTTCGAAGAATGCCCATATTTGTGGGCAGCGGGAGGCCCGGCCGGTAATGTACATGGCGCGGTTCGGCCCTGACTGGACGAACCACGGGAAGACGCAAATTTTTACCGATGGCAAGATCAAGCGGTCGGTCGGCAGATAACGGGGGAGGTAGGTCTTCAGAAAGAAACAAATGCAACCAGGGAGATGCGATTCCTAAAATGAGTAAAGCTATAAACTATTAAACGGTTATAGAGTATTGCCCCGCTAGTTCCTTTGTGCGGTTTCTACCCCCTGGTAAGATGATGATCCTTGTACTGACAGGAGCTGCGGACAAACGTAAACTGGTTCCTAGATTGAGGGCGAAGTCGTCCTTTTTTCTTCGTGGTATAGGCGGTCATGCGATGAAATGCAGCGGGTTAACGCCCCCATTATGAGCAGCTGTTGAGCCCTGGCGATAGAATGAGGCGGTTGTCGAGAATAGGGCGATGACTCTAGCGTAGAACACCCATCGAGATCAGCGCCGGAATAATCGAGGTAAAGAAGGTCAATGAAACCCGATTCCATTCGTCAGTCGGACTTTGTTGGGCCTACCTTATCCAATGGCAGGAATTGCAAGTAGTTGAGAATTACGAGGCTTCATGCTTAGGAAGTGACCCGCACAGGGGTAGCTGGTTCGCATGGTTCGCTCTTTGAAACGTACGGAATCATAGGCAATTGACATTTGTGAGTCCAGTGTATTCTCCGCGACCGTAAGGATAGAAAAAATGAAGTAGTCGTGATCCAACCAATCCTCGGGAGGACTTCTGTGCCGGCAAAAAAGGTTAAGTCCCCGCGCAACGAGTGGTGGGTTATAATTGGAATGAGATTACTAGGAGTTCGGCTAGAGCAAGGATCACCCTACCTGAGGGAACCGTGTGACGAAGTTATAGAATCCGAAAGCAGAGAAATGCGACAGAGATAATAACGGCGGGAATTGAAAGATGCTGTTAGAAGCCCATCGACTCGGCGAAGTCAGCACTGTAGGGCATGGAACCAGGTGTTGTTGGTTGAGCGGGGTACGGCGAAAAGATTGAAGCGCCAATTTGCCCGAATCGGGTTTTATATGCCTTTTTCAAATTAAATTTTTGGACTTGGCACCCAGCATCCATAGCAAAAAGCTATTAGGAGGCAAGGTATCGTTTCGTTTTCCAAACTGCCCCATCCACCTCCAACATCTCTATTGCCCTCTAGTCTCGCAAAGATGGAAAGACCATATTCAGATTCTTATCCCAGGCACCCACCCACTGCATTAACACCCCACACGACAGAAGCCCCCGTGATTGAGTACCTAAGTAGGTCCCAGCGGCAAGGTAATTGGGTGAGATGTGAGTTCAATATTCGAGTTCCCAACCCAGTGTTGCACAGAAAAATACGGCCCTGGTCAAAAGTCGATTGGCAAACCTATAACTTGCGGTCTCCCGGCTTCCGTTTAGATCTCTTTTTCAATTCCTTCCTGTTGTTGAACATCCATCGATCAAACTCGATCACCGCCGAGATCAGTGTGAGTTGTTTTGTCCTTCCTGCTGATGTTGATATGTATGAAGTACTGATCAGTCGCCACTCGAAGCTCATCAGCTCCACCACCTCATTCACAACCGCTAATTTGTCCCACTTCATCCATCACAACCACTCATAGCACCAACCGATATCGTAACAATCAGTCGATACTCGGGTTGCCCCGTCACTTCGCCTTGTTGAACGGTTAACTGCCGCATCTTATCCCTAGCTTCGCCTCCAGTTCCACATCGCTACCACCACCGCCTCCTCCAATCCACGACAGTGATTGCTTGGGCCTTCGTATCCAGGGGCTCATACTCCATCATACAGTACCCCCATTGTCAGCCGTGTTCAACCAGTTGCATCAATCAACTTATCAATCCGTCATTGCTTAAGAACGCCTGTTGCCTCCCGCCATCCTCCACCACACTTCAAACTTGGAATCATCGTCATCACAAAGTAATCTGTTCTGGCAGGTCTCCTTACACTGCGCGACATCAGCTTCACCCAACGCTTGCTCTAGTTAATCCCAGCTTAAAGTGTTGAAGAGCTTCTCAGATATCGTAAATCGAGAAGGCACCCGTGCTGCACTCAATATTAATATCCCCTCCACCAACAAAACCCGGATACGAAGTCGAAATGCTTGATTCTCAATCTCCTCAGCACGAAGAGAATAAGTTGGAGGTGGTACAACGAATTGAGCCGCATCACACCTCAACTGCCACAACCCCGCCATCTTCACAAGCAACCCACAACCCCTTTTCCGCATTTTCAACTAACACCTCCCCTTCACCGCAACCTGAGGCACCGAAGGCAGAAACAACACCTCTGAGCTTGCAAGACAACTCCGAATTGCAAAGGAGTAGGTCTTCCGATCCCGCAACCACCAATACCCCGAAGAAAAACCCATTCCTTGATGCCCCAGGAGAGGGAACAAGACCCGTTCCTCCCCCACCAGCGGGAAGTACCATAGCGCACTCGAATGCAGCTAGAAAACTCCACGATCAGGGCGAACTTCGGAACGCGCCATCGCCACCTACAGTCCACAAAGAGGTCGACGAAGAGAGTGATGACGGAAGTAATGAGGAGAGTGACGAGGACCTATACGATGAAGAATGCAACGACGTAAGTGTACCCGACACTGAATACAGAACCGGACAATGGACAAATCGTCCCCACGATTTCGCCTTCGGTCCGTGGACAGACCGTGTCGCATCGCTCTCCTTAACCCAACCTCGCTATGCGGGGCAGTTATGGGTTCCGGGTTTCGAGAGGTCGGATGCCAGACGAAGCGCCGCTGCCGACATTGCGAATGTGGACCGACTCTTTTCCCTGATCTCGGCTATCTAGGGCTGTCTACCTTCAATACTAAGTCATAAGTCGAGGTTCAGTTTATCTTCTCTGTACATGTTGATTTATTCTTCGTTGTTGCAATGGATCGGTCGATCTTCTTATTCTCCTAATGGTCTTCTCCTTATGTTTTCCTATGACAGTTTTCTATGGGCAGACATATAAGCGTGGATATGGTGGTGCAGTTTGGTTGGCGTCTTACGTTTGGGTTGCTGGTATTTGTTTGTCGGATCCGAGAAGCAGAGGCATATTGATCCGGGAACGAACAAGCGATATTGTATGTTGTTGGCTTTGTTTATGCTTTGAGTTGCCGTTTTTCTTGTTGACTTGGGGCTTGGATCATGATCAATAAAATTGGAGTTTGTGATTGGGATATACCTGTACAATGCGTTAACCTTCCTTCCAACATATTTGGCAGACAACGGTAGGATTCCCGCGCTACCACCCGGGATTCAGCTAATTCCATAACAGTAGAGATTAGATAGCGTCTGGGTTTTTGCACAGGGAATCGACTATGTCCGTGAGAAGTTATGTTACTAAAGAGTGCGAATTCTTCCGGGTCGCGTCCTACCCTCCAAAACTCACATGTAAAGTAAAGCTATTGACTCCCCCTCAGAGATCCCAACATAAACACAACCCTGATGCGAAATAGCGTTAGAAGGTTGCATAATGCAAGTCCGTCGATGGGATGCTTATTGAAGAGTCCGGTGTCGAGCTCTTGTCAGCCGTGTCACATCCTCCCAAACTTCATGTAATATTGACTCTTGGGGTCTTGCAGACGCCGTAACATAACACGGCCTAGACTCGAAACCACACTGGCATAACAAAAAATCTGTCGATGGGATGCTTATTGAATAAGAGTGCGATATCGAGCTTTTCTCTGTTGAATCCTCTCTTCTCTAATCCTCACATAAATTATTGACTCCGCCGCAGGGAAGCACATAAAATAACACAACCCTGATTCGAAATCACGTTGTTTCAAGGTTGCATAACCTAATTCGATGAGTACTTGATGAAACATCATCTCATACTTCCACCATCGGTTGTGAATAACCCCGGCAACAACCCTGGGCCTTTGGTGGTTAATCAACATTGAGTCGAGTGACAGTTGGTATACATATCATCCCTAGATGATTGTTTTCATTCGCCCTCGCTCGCTTAAGTAACCATTTTGTATATTTAGCGGAAGAGCTGAGATTGATTTCCAACAGGTTTACGCGTCGATGTTGGTGACAATTCGTATTTCGGGTTCGGAGTTGCCGAGTGATAAGTACTTAAGTAATTATGATCAGCCTCGATGACGTCATCTCTCGTCTAAGTCGGCGGCTAGAAGAATCAAAAACGGCCTAGAAATAGAATCTGTCAGACTGGAGAAATGCTGAGAAATAGTGGAACGCGAATAATTTGGGGAGGGTGCGAAGCTACAGTAGCTAATTGAGTCGGAAATAGTTGCTTAGTGGTATGTATGGTAGTTGCATCGAATACCGGTAACAATATCGAGCTTTGAGTTATTGAGTTCGAATGCTAACTTGCGATAGATATACCCAGTGCCACTGCAATCTCTGACGAAAGTCGCCGTGGAAAATGTCGCCGAATCTTAATGTCACGTGATTGTAGGCGGTGTGGCTGAGTCGCGTCGCCGAGGCGAAAATCTTTTTCGCCACGTTGCGAACGTCCTAGACGTGTCCAGAAAGATCTTCGAGAAGTTCTTGATTTCGAAGCAGGTCTGCTGCTTTTGAAGCCCGGCGGAGTTCAAACTATAATTAATAGTGTGTGGTTAATACATAGTGTGTGGTTAATACACAGATTCTCAGCTGGAATATATGTGCGCAAATGTATCGCCACCACCAATGACGGACGACGTTCAGCCATAATTCTTTAGATGGAATGAGGCGTTATTGCAATATTAGATGCCCGGGTAAGCCGCAAATAGGAAGTCAGCGGGAAGAGGAATGTGGTGTGACGATCGAGCTGAAGTTTAATATGCATCGGGAAACAATCTCCGTCGAGGATATCAGCGGGTGTAAGGCATACTCATATCATTTTAAGGCGAAGCTTAAGTTTGGCCTGAAGGTTCTGTGATACCCGTTAAATTGACAGTGCTTAAGCTCACGGAAAAGGGGCAGCTTACTTCGCAAATATTGATGGGCTTGCTGCTGATGACAGTGGGGAGTAGTGGTTTTTATAACCGCGAGAGTGACCTTTTGTAGTCTGGTGGCAATGTATCCCACCAGACCCTACAAAATGTCCCTGACAGAATATTGGGCTGGTGAGCGCAATGAGAGTTTGCCGATCCTCTCCAGATTGTTTCCGTCGCTTCGAGGAGCGGTGCAGAGGTGAGTGGCGGAAAGGAACTTGCTCTTCTGCTCTGTACTGGTCAGGCGGAAAGGGCACCGCGTATGGATGATTGGATAGTAATTTGGATACGATTTCGAACTGCCTGAAATGGACGGAACTCGTAACAATGCACGCGTAGCACAATCTGGTTTCACATATTTACTGGCTTGATGTGTTCTGTGCCAGACTGTGGTGTGATTGCGTTGAGGCGTTTTGTGCAGTTGGATATGTATTCATTGGTCCTGGAAGGACAATCGGCTGGTATAACCCAGCTGAGCCTATGAATCCATGGTAGTCAGTGTAGATGGGTTTGATTAGTGATGTTTCTCTCGCATCTGGATCTTTGGTTGTTTTAAATCCGATAGTCCCACAGTTACCAAAATCCTAAATATAGCAAAACAATCTTCTCTCCCCGCTTTCAAGCGTCCGAACGGTGTTCCCTAAAGACATCCACAGGTTGTTGGTGATAGAAATGGTTGGGAAGCTGATGATGTCTAACTGGCAGATGATGAAGGTTAAGTAGGCGGAAGCCGAGCTAGACGGAGCTAACCGTACGGCCCGTGCGCGATGACCCAAGATGTAGTCCATAATCGTGATGGTGATGACTCCTACAGATATTCTGGACCCCTGCTGCCGTTTATATAGAGTACCTTATTTTCTCGCTTCACTGCAGCCTTGCACACTATTTCCGTGCTACCCGAGGTCCTCGCTTTAATGTGATCCGTTATAGCCCGACTCTACCGCAACCTTCCTCAGTGTTAATAACATCCAGTTATGGTGAGGACATTCAACGTTATCCGTTAACTGACTCCCAGAGGACTTGTCGAACGTTCCGATATTTCAAATTTCACCTTCATTCCCTCCAACGCAACCACCACTCGAACGCCCAAACACTACAGCAACGACCCACAACGACCACCTTTTGAGAGACCCTATAGACATTGCTGACCTCGATGGAAAGACCGCGATGCCATATTGGCCTGAAGTGCTTGCGTTTACTCCAGGATAACGATGTCGTAAGTTGTTGTTTCTATAGCTGAAAGAGTGGTCGGACAATATTTCTAGCTGTTGTATTGCCCTCTCAGGATAATCGATTGCACAGGCGGTAGCGTATGTCGGACATAAGATTCCGAGACTGTTCCGTATACCCGCCACGGTAAACACCCTCTCCGAAGCTTTCGGCAGTGTGGCACGATTTAGTGCTGCTATGTTGCAGATCCGGGAGCACGGCCAGATTCGTGACAGATGCCCAGAGTTATAATATTGCTGACCGTTGCTACTTTGGAATAACTGGAAAAACAAATAATCAACAGACTTTTCAATAGTGGGGGTTTGTGCACGTGATGTACAGGTTGCTCGGTGAGCTCCCCGCTCTAGACCTAGATGATGCCATCAAATATCCATAGCCCCTCCCCATTCGAAGAGATACGTGTACGTACATATACTGCAAACAGTAAGACCCGGTCTGTTCCAGCATCCTGTGTCTGGGATGTCCGAAACCATTCAAGTACCACCACTTGACCGAGACGGCATTCGAGTAGTAGACTCAGTCTTTTAACGGTTTCAGCACACCAGCCCCTAACAGTACCAGCTTTAATAGTTGGTAATTCAAATTAAGTCGTATACGCACGTCGGCCTTTACCAATAGTCAGAATTTAGAAGGAAGTTTGGAGAAAGGAAGACCTTTTATGGCACAAATCAAGAATAGAGAACTTCCAGATGTCTGAAAACTCGTCGTCATGCCCAACAGACATTAGTTTGAACCTCAAAGATAGTTCAACCCGGACGAGGCCTTCCGGGCAAGCTAATTACGTCGCCAAAGCACAGCATCGAATAGCTCAACTGTAGCACCCCGCGAGGAGGACCACCTTAAGCTTATGCCGCCGCTCGGTGGTATTACTCGATAGAACGGTCGTCTAGGCGATTCCAAAACCATCGTCGACTGCAGTATTGGATATCGGTGCCATTTATTCGTGGGTATCTTCTGGCTTTGTTAAGTACCCCATACAATATCACAATCGATCGGTGAAGGAAGAAAACCTACTGACTGTATAATGATGCAGAAGATCCTTTCAAATCCGCCGGAATCGAGATGTTGCCGCCTAATTATCCCGGTTTCGTCTACTAAAGCCACCACGGACGAATTGAAAATTGCACCAGTATGGGTTTTTTTGACCGCGGGCTGCTTGCATTGCCATGAACGAGCACTTTGCCATTTGCATTCGTTGTGTTGCTGTTAACTTTGCTAGCAGAATATTGGAGTGGTTGGTGCTTATAGTTTGAGGCTGATATTCTGGACTCATTAGCGTGATGTGTCTTTAGGGCTCGCAGAGAAAAAGCGGGGAGGTGTTGAAGATTCCAGCCGCAAAAAACTGTACAACATGAGCCGGGACTGTTGTTGTAGATAGTAAAGATAGTGTCTTCAGCCTTGCATTCGTTGTTTCAAAACCTCAACCGTAAATGCCAACACACCGGGCATAATGTAAGGCTTCCCATGTACTCCCGTTATGAAAGAAATAGAATTTGGGTTACTTCCCGGATAGCAAAGTTCCACTTTGCGAGTACGGGCCGCTCTTTCAAAAACCTCGGTTGGAAAGACAGCAATTGTCGGAAAGCTGAAAAGAGGCAGAAACATGAACGCAAACGACCACTGATCATGCATGATGTCTGGGCGGAATGAAGCTTCAGAGACGGCAGGCAACAGATTGAGATAGATGCAAACGGACCCACATCACCGCAACGAAGACGAAAATTTTTCTTGATTATGGCCCGGCTTATGTTGTGACTACTAAGTATCTATCCCCCTCGCATCAGACTCCATCATAGCAACCTCGCTTGCGTTCATGCCTTCGAAGCGCTTGCGCGGCAACTTGTTAGCCTCCCGATTAGTATGAACACACAACCATATGCTTCTCTGTAGGGTCAATGCTAGAACATCCAATATCAAGCATATCAAGCTCGGCAGGCCTCAAACGAGTTCTCACCGCTTGTTAGGAGGGACCTTGTGTCGTCATTCCGCTTGGAGAACTGGGGAAGGGTGTGAGAGCAACTAAGTCTATGGTGTTTGTTCCGAGTGTGAGTTGTTGTTTAAATTTTGTTTTGATATAAGTGAGATATGGATGAGTTGTTCACCATTTGTGGTGACACAAACTTAAGCATAGTTGACAAGTTTCAATCTTCATGAGGTAGTCTAGACCTTAACCGTAGCTATGTAGTTTCCATAAGTTCCACAAATGTTATAAACATATTTTACACGGTATTGGTGTTGGGAATGACGGTTGTGGTGTTGGTGATTTGTTTGATCCTGAGGTCGAGACCGGCCGAGAAAAGCAAGATCTTCGTTAGCGCCCGATATTCAGTGCACAGTAATTATGAGACAAATTCCCGGAATATATTACCTGTACGAATTTCCGACTTCTGTTTGGCTGCTTCATGTCCCATTCTAATAGCGAAGTCCCTATTCGAGTGTAAAGAAGTTTTTCGAGAGAGAAGCTAAACGAATCTTCCAATCAAATTGCCGATCAAGTGGACCGAAACTGTGACATTTTCCTTAGTGAAGCTTCACTGTTATCGAACAATATCATTGACGTTCTGCACTATTGTAGTACATGATTGCAGCCGAAATGGCGCTATGGCTGTCGGTAGAAGAAAGTACCGAGGTATTTACCGAGAATGATATGTGCCGAAAAAACACGTTAATCTCATGGCATCTCATCTATACGTATCATCAATATGTACTCTATTATTGCTACATCTACATCCGGTATCCTCAGTTCGTTCAAACACCGGTGTCACGCACTGAATGCACACACATATAGCATACGCATATAAAGCAAAAAGGAAGAGAAAACTGAACTGACAAGGGATCAGATATCGACAAAAATCAACCGTTCAGTTCCCACCACCTTCGTTTTAAGAGCTGTTATATCTCAGGATCGTTTGCTCTAGGCCATGCAGTATATTGTGTCGAAAGGCGGGGGTATCTATGTGTATTGAGAATAACTTTATATTGTCGGACAATATCATTGCGCGGGGAAGTCGATCATGGGGCGGGGTAAAACACCTTGTTTGTGAGACAATTATGTTTGATTATTTGAACTTCGTACTGTTCGTATGGTGGTGGCCAAACAGCATGGGCCCGGTTGACAGCAACGGTCGACAGGTACCAGGTCTGAGCGAAAGATAAGGAGTAAATTCTATCTTCTGACGGGTAGTTTCTTTTGAAGAAGAAGAAACATAGATGACTCATTCTCCTCCCTCAGAACTCCGGAACTCTCTTTTTCCCCGCATCGAAGGAATAGAATGTGGGGTTGCAACTGAAATAACCACTGTGGTCTAAATTTGTTTCTAGAATCTCATTCACGCAACGGCTATGTAAGTTCATCAGAAACGGCCACGATCACAGTATTTGGCAGCACAGATTGGAACCCCCTAACCTCTGATGGCATGGGTACAATGCCATCTGGATGTCGTTGTTCCACGTGCAATTGTGTGTCAAAGTGCTGTTTCAAGATGTTCTTGGGGCTGAATGCCTTAGACATGGTTTGATAGTTCTGAAAGAGATTAAGCATAGGAACTGAGTAGACTAGATGGACGTGTGCCTTCACTTGGAAGTGTCGTATTCCTTTTCTTTACACCACTAGGAATGCTGCAAAGCCCGCACTGAACACACTTGAGTGACTTGTAAGTTGCCAACCTCTCATTTTCGTCCCTAGTGCTGGATGATTATACGGGATATCCTTCGTATAGTTAGGCTCGCGGTTGAACGATTGTAAGGAACGTACGTGTTATCAGGCATGATCAGGCAGAAAAGCAACCCCAGAAGCATCAGGGATACGCGTATACTATAGATGCCAACCAGCATTTTCAAGTAGTCCAATCATAAGACAGAGTCTAGCGATCCTATGCATAAGCGTAGGACGAACTGCGTCATCACACCGTGTAGCCTTGTGTACTGCTATCACATTCAATGTAATAGCGACCTATGCATTTGCGTTGTCAGTATATATTTCTTTAGTTTAGGTAATAACCCCTTGATTTTGCAGTATCGTCGCTGGGGACGGACCTTAATATTAGAACCTGCCTTAGCTTAGAACTGAATTTGCAAAAGAACCATGTCACATAACCCAACCACGTGACCCGGGTATCGTGCATAGCACGTTCATTGAAATTCTCCATGAGACAACCAATACAAAAACCGAACACCAGCTTCATATTTTGCCAGAACTCGAAACCAAACCTTCTCAACACATGCTTGGACAATGCTGTCTGCGAGCTCGAGTTTAGTCATGTTGGTATCCGGGAGTTTCATCACCAACTGCGTATGCATGATGCACATACTTTTGTTGGGATTCATCAAGGTCTCAAGTGTCATTTTGGTGGCTGTCTACTGTCGCAGTGATGGTTAATATAGCATGTGCAGTATCCGTGTATCGGTTCATGCATCTTCCGTTGCATCTCCAAAAAAGTTGCACTGGAAGTGCGGGTTCTCGGTATGCATGTAGTGTGCATGTGCAGCATGCGTGCTATACCGTATAATCCGGCTGTAACCGTGATTTGTGAAGTTTGTGCAACTTGTACCCAACAACGGGCGAGAGTTTCTATTCGCTGCGGAGACTCAGACTCACATGAGTAGGAAAAATCTGCTGCAATGGACGAATAGGCCCTAGACGTACCCTGCAACGCTACAAAAATCACGGATACAGTCAGATTATACGGTACTCTGCATTGGTAGAATTTCTCTCCGACCCCATGGAGCATACTCTCAAGAATCTAAAGAAGCTTATATTAGTAACGAGAATGAACTCGTAAGTTCATTCCCGTTCTTTTGGTGGAAGTTCTAATCGTTGTCGTTTGCTAGAAATTTAGTACTCTTGGCAACACTGAACAGGGGTCGTTGGAAGGAGTGAGGTATGGTTTATACGGGAGGTCGCGATGAATTTGGTGGCAGAATGAATAGATTTAGTTATTATCTCATTCGCACTTGTCTTCCTCGCATTTCTGCCATTTGATATGCCGACGTTTATTGTGGTGTGAATGCTCCCACCACCTCAAAAGGGAAATAGCAATAACCCAGGAACAAGCCTTACCGTAACATCTCAGTTAGATATAGGTATATACCGAACCGGCTTATCAAAAACGAGGCGCGAGGTTCTTCCGGCAGAGCTTGTACCAATACTAGACCTAGAGACTCTACCGTAGTAGATAGGTGTTAGGCGGTAGCTCGCAGAGTCTCTCTTGGTGTGAGGCTGGAATAAGCCTCGGCTTATAATCCAGATAATGCGGCATCTCTGCGGCCGAGGATTTTACCAGATCATAGTTCCGTTGCATCGGCATTGCACCTACCGATAACTAGGCATTGCAGCTATGGATACCCTCTAGATAGGTTCAATTGCGCATGCAAGTGTTGGGTATATATATCCAATAGTAAGAATTTGCACTGCTTGAATAGTTCCTTCGAATATCTTTTTACTAAATGCAGTCAGCCCTGTACAGATCGCCTGAAAATACAGCCCTAAGTAACTTCCAAGCGGTGCAAAACGCCTGTAGTAGGGCACGAATTCTACGTGCACATCAATGTAAGTTGAAAAGCGGCTGATATGGATAAAACCCTAACCCTACGCTGCCCAGTAACCACGCCGCAAACGGCTTTATCCGAATAAGCGCCAAGTCGCGGCTGGAATCTGGGTGGTACACGTGTACGTTTGGTGTAAATTATAAGGTGATTCTCGAATAGAGATTCACGCTGTTGTAAAATACCACCGAGCGGCACAGCCGTTCGCGGAATGGACATCCAATTTACGGCTCGAATTTACTGTTTCAGTGCGGCACTGTCTGTTAGAGGAACGGGATGTGCAAACCACCACTCGTCTGACAGCAACACTACCATCTTCCACCGATCGACTGGGACATCCCCACTCATCTAGGTTTATGCCGTCCTCATGCGGGCTGTAAGGTTGATATCTTTCTAGTCTCCACGTATTGCCACGGCATGTTGTCTCGGGAACGAGGCAATGACCCACCCACTTTCGGCACTGAAGTACGAGTTTAGTCCGGACTTTTCAAGATTGGAAAACCTAAACCCCCCCCACTTCGCAATACCTTTTGCTTCTCGTTGTAACATTTTGTTTATAGTCCTACGACTAATTTATACCTGTCTACCCAGTAGCACTTATTGGAGACCGAGATCCACTTATCAAGAAGTAATGTTAGCCTGACGAATAGAACTGTATAAACACTCCCAGAGGGACTTCATGAAGGTAGGGGTGACACGAATCAATTTACTTTGTGGTGTTAGTTTATACACAGGAAAACAATTGCAATACGGCCTAACCATTATTATTTTGAGTTTATAGGGGCCGTGTTAAAGGTCTCCGGTTTCGCAATGTTAGATAAAATATTCACATCGAGTACAAAAGCCAATCCAGGATGAAAGTGCACGGTTGGTTTTTAGATTTGAGATCCAATATCGCCTAATTGGGTGGGCAAAGACCTCCAATTTTCCTCAACCCAATTACCAATACGCACAATGCCTCAAGCTTCACCTCCCAACTTTCGTGATATCGATTACCATATCCATCGAGAGGTTTCTGTATCCTAGAAGTTCTAGCTAATAGTTAATAGTACGCAATAGCAGCGGAAACAGTTACAACAAGGTGCTGCAAGAGAGCATTGACATAGGGATCAATACGAGTTCTCACGATACGATGCCGTGACGCCAGCTTACAAGTTGGTTCTGAACCTGATTTTAGGCTAGCGACAACAGTACTCATGACGCCGTTAACCCGTTACAACGGTTTCAAACCCTTCAAAAAGACGAGCCTCGAACCAAGTATGCATGATGAGGATCCCTGGTGCTTCTGAATATGCTTACTAGTACTTGTGTACCTCGGCTACATTTATTTATTGACTTTACGGAATAAGTAGAGAGGATATGCTGACATGGCATGTTATTAGTCGGGGAGTTCACAGTGAGCCTCAACACATCCGCTAACTATGTGAGTGCGGCCTGTCGATCCACGACGCTCGGAACTTGAGAACTGCCTGCGGTATGTCCCTCTACTAACAAAGGCGCCCGAGTGGCGGGTAAAATCTCGTCTCGAGGTGCAGAGACCGGGCAAAACCGACTTTGTACGCTCCGGTGTGTACTATATAATCACGTTCATACCTGAGAAACCGAGCACGGAGCTTCTAGATTGAGAATAAGTTATTTCGTACGTCAAACAGAGACCGGTGGAGATAACGTGATTCAGCTTCTGGTCTGATAGTCCTTCGTCGGTCCATTGGTAGTCTAAAGTAAGACTGACTCACTAGTGGTATTCGCTTTTGCGTAATACAAACCCTAAGCGTAGCAGACTCCAGCAGTATGTAATATATGCCTAGCCTAGCCTGGCCTGGGGAGGGCAGCGTACCATGTCCTCTACTTAGAGCTTCTTTTTGTTACAATGGGATGACGTAGTGCACATGTAGCACCACTAGAAAAGTTACTTTATGTCCGCATTGCTCAAACGACAATTTTTTTCGTTGTATGCTTATCCGTGAAGACCACTGGTGGAGCTATATGCAACCCCGCAGCGGAGTACGAGTTCATCACGCCCAGCAACGCTGTATATGGTGAGTAATCGCAAGGAGTGCATCCAGCCGTGCGGCCATTCGTATCCTCTGTCCCCTCACGGATCTGCCTGCGGCCTGTGGCTGCCTTTCTGGTTTCCTGAATAGTGGCACGTTGCATGCTTTTGGCGGAGTTTAGGTATACTCAATTGGTGTTGAGATCTCACCGATTGAGGACCATCCTGGATCCGGTGAGGTAATATCAGTGTGCCACCATCTAGAAGGATTGAGTAATTCGTATTAGACGTGCATTCATGAAACGGGTGAACCATTGAGGTAGGCCTGGGTCTACCATTGGAGAAGGAAATTGCGACCCTTGCGGGTGCTGTCTCAACAGGAATGCGCAGGATCCAGTCCAACCATAATGAAACAGTGATTTCTAAAATATTAAGAAGGAATTAGCGAGATTATTGCTGGGCTGTGTGTTGGGCTCTTGTGCGTTGGGGGCGGATAAAGGGATTCGCTGCACTATATCTCAGACATACTCTGATTCGGACCAGTTAGAGTATGGAAATTTACATGAGAATTTGTATGTAACACCCAATGGTTTTGTTTTCCGGGTGGTGTCACTGCAGCTGGTCCGTGGTGTGATAATGGAAATTTACAACGGGCTACGGCTTGCGCATCTGGAAGCCATCGCGCACGCTCTAATTATGCTTCCCTACGTCTGTCCTGTAAGACACCTTGAACTAGGAATGGTGCGCTCACAGATGTGTTTGTGTTGTCGTATTCTCGATGCCTCATTTGCTCACGTTCGAAAGGTAACTTCAATTCTCCACAACCATCATGCTGGAACTGTTGCAATAGCACGCTTCGGGATAAGAATGTACCGAACTATGAGCTGCGAATCTTGGTACGAGGGTCCCATTGGCCGATTGAACCTCACCTCTAACCACTCGCAACTATGTAATGTTATATTACGCCGATGCATGGAATTATCGTCTTATCCAAACTCTTCACTGATACGCGCGTGGAGAAATCAGCTTGTGTGGCCAATTATTATTCAAATTGGATCATGGTCATAACGACGCAATTTTGGACGTCTGACGTTCTCCAATGTTTCTTCTAAACTTAATATTAATAGAGAACTCCATTCAGCACACGTGCCCAGATCTCACGATACACGCCACACAAGGTGCAATTTTCAACGGGAATCAGCCCCAGCTATTGGTATATCGTGAGACCGAAAAGTCTGAGGCGCACGATCTGAGTCGATCTCATGACAAACCCAATTCAGCGGTAATCCATGGCTTTTAAGTGCCCCACACCATATGTACTTCTGATGGTGATGCATATTCTGAGACTGGGGCTTGGAGCAACAATGCAGGCGCCATCGTCAGGCGGATGCATTATTGAGCCAGATTGTCCAGTGTACTTTATAACTGCAGTCAATCAAATTCCAGTTCAGAATTGGAGGTTCATTGGCTACGCGGTCTCAGTGGGCCGTCTGACTCCCTATCGTTTGGTGATAACGTTAACACGGCAGAGAAACCTTAAAAGTGCACTCCATGTTCATCACAAGCAGTGCAGTGCTCGACTCGACCAACTAGATAACTGTAGTAGGGATTTAATACCGAAAAATGCAGCCTCTAAGACATGCTCGAAAGGGTGATGGCTTTATCCAATCGCAATGTTTCATACGGCTCAAGAAAAGTCCCTTGTTCACTCAGTGCCCATTTTTCTGTTTCTAAATCCCCACCACGACTACAGCTCATGAAAGGAATATATTGATACCTTGACATTCACCTATCCACTGCGTTCTACCCTCCGTAAGTCAGTGTCACGAGCTGTTGGGATGGTCTCTGCCCAGGAACGCTCGCTGTTATCATTTAGTATCAGTTTTGATACTAAATGCTGGTGTCGTGTTATCTAAAGGTAATATCTACCGGTAGAATCAGTTCCTAGTTGTGATTTCAGATGTGTCTTGCTTTGACAACCTAGTTTTGGTACTCTCAAACTGGTTTCTCTAGCATCAAAAGCCAATGTATTCCTCCAATGTGATCACTTCGAATTTTAAATCCAGCCTGATAACCAGCATGATCGTGATTCACTTCCACCGTTCGCCGTTACCCAGTCTGCATATTGGCGGTACGATATCACCATGGCCGGATTCAAAGCCTAGTTGGGGGTTTTCCTATCCACACGTGATCCTTGCTGGAATGTATATCTGCGAACATTCAATCAGTTCCCACATGCAGCGGAATTACTGCTTGAATATAGTCTGAGTATTAGCTGATGGGTCCAACAGCATGCATGCAGTCTTAACTTTCAGTCGCAACAGCTGCACCATTATATCTCAAGTCCAGGCCGATAATCCGGCCAAATACGCGATATAGGCCTAGGTTACCTTCAATCTACCCTTATATATCAGACCCTTACTTTCACTTCAAGCAAGCTTAGGAGCTCGGTGAAGATCTGGGCAACGAAAACACCGTGAATCCTTAATGGCTAATGGAGGTTCATTGGAGGATGGAAATTCTATTTTTTTTTGATTCAAACTGTTCTAGCCGCTTTTACGGGGGGGAGGGTTCTCCGGAACTATAGTTCTCAAAGGTGGGGTATTCGCTCACCAGATTTCAAATAGAAGCTAGAAGCGTTTAGGACGGTTGGAACGTTTAGAGTTAGGGTGTCATTTATACCCTTGAAGAATTCCTCAAAAATCAGCACTCCGGAGAGCGTCGCCTCGGAGTCTTAATTCGCCAACGCATGCCATAGCCATTAGACGCTAAGTGGGATCACTTTAGCAAGCATACCGACACATGCTACCCTGAGCTCTTACTTCTCAGCTCGTTCACTTCATTGGGCTTCAGAGCTGCATTCAAGAAAGATTTCTCTTGCCTCACTCTGCTGGGTGCTTTCACAAAAACTGCAACGATACTGGTGAACAACAAAGCAGCTTTCCGAATGTTGTTGATCAAGTGCTTACGTAGTACATATACTAGCCAAGAAGGTCCCCCTACTGCGCCCTACTCTATGCATCCTGACGAAATCAGCGTCCGCCTTGAGTTGGGATGAACCGGTGGGCGTGGGGAGATGATTCATAATCTATTTTGGAACTCCTAGACACAGCTGTTCGGATTCCTAAGGTGTATTTTGAATACGACCTTCTGTGCAGAAAACCCAATGTGAGATCGCCCGCGGGAACTCTCTGGGATTTCCACAGCTGGAGATCTGGTATTTATTGTTACCGAATTGTATCGGTAATTATTCAGGCACTACTCGAGTATTCGCTTGACAACGGGGCGGCTCTCACCATGAGCTCATGGTCCATGCTCCGCATCTATGCTAGTGTACTACCAGACTATAATTCAAACCCTAGATCTTATGACAGCGTTGCCGCCCTGTTGAATTAACAGCTGGCCCGCCACGGGCATATGCGATGCATGATAGATATTTATGCAACTAAAATAACTCCCCAAACTAGTGCTAACATTCTCTAAGAGATTTCCGCTCTTATCCGTCTAACTGTCCTCTAGGTACCATGACTCTCTACAACGTACAACAAGCTCAACAACTAATCGTCCTCCATGGAAGAAAAGAAACAAAAGTTGGGTATTCGTCAGCTTCTCCATGTGTCTCACTCCCATTCTGTGTCTAGACTTGCCCAGCCATCCCACACCGGCCGGAAAACCCGTACTGCGCCTTCTTGCATTCCACTACTCTTTCCAATGCAATATTCACCCCTGACGACGCGCTTGACTCCTCCCACGTTCTGTTCGAGGACCTGGCATACCCACGAACCGTTAAGCTCTCTGTGGCTTCCGATAACAACAGCGGTATGATCCGGGTCGCCTGCTTTCTTCCATCCGCCTTTCTCATCCGTCCACTTTGCATTCCAAAACTGCAGGACATCGCCTGCTATGATGTTGACGCCCGTCTCTACCGGCGGTGAGGGGGTGTAATGACTAAGAATACAAGCTCCATGGGAAGTTTGCTGACTCTCCATTATGCCCGGAGTCGCACGTAGCGCTTCGAAGGCGAGGGTCCAGCACTCACCATTACCAACCTGGGTTCCTATGCGAGATTCACACCAGGAGACAGTTTCGTCACCTTTCGTGGCCATGTGCTGAAGTTCCGAGGAAGAGAGAGGCGGTGGAGGCGGGAAGTGGCGTTGAAAGGCACTCACTGTTGAAGTGGGGGCAGAGGAATCCCAGGTTAATTTTATCTTGGTGGATGAGAGGTTAATAGTCCAGAGTAGGGCTATGATGAGTGTGTGTTTGGTGCGGCCAGAGCCGGAGCGAGTCCACGAGCTGGTGTATCTCAGTGATTTATTAAGGTTATTTTGGATTGACGCCGGGAGACGGAGAGGATTGGTAGTGAACCACTCGGTGTGGAGGCATAGTTCAAGGTCGGTCGGGATATCGGGGAGGAGGTGCAGAGGGTAGCCGGAGTTGGGAAGAGAGTAGCCTGATAATGGTGAGGGCGTGGAGGAGGGGCATGAATACAGTGGAATCGAGGGAGGTCGCGAAGCTGCGGGCACAGGTGGAGGCGGGGGGAGCAATCGGGTGGCTGAAGGAGGTGGAGGTTTTTTCTTAGGTGGGAGAGGAGGGGGAGGCTTCTTTTTTGCCGGAAGAGCGGGCGGTGACAATCGTGACTGTGGCGGCGGTGGTAAGGGCTCATATCGTGCTCGTAATGGCGGCGACGGAGAAGCATGTGTAGGCGTTTCCAGAGGTGTTGCCGCATTCCCAATAAGCCCATACTTACTCGCAACCCTCGCACCTTCCGCAACCTGTTCACCATGCCTCTGCTGGAAGTTCCGAGCCGTACTTGCTGCTGCCCTTGCATCGGAAAGCGATACCTTAGTGGGATCCTTATACACTGCGTTTGTAATCTTGATAGCGGCTTTTTTATCCTCAAATGAAGTACCAGAAGCAGCAACCTCCGAGTTAGTCGAGAAGAGACCACTTACAGGTCCAATTTTGTGACGGCTTGCTGATGGTGGAGACGGTGGTACAGCAGTCGTCTTGAAGCCTGGAACCTTAACCCCCGAGCTTCCTAAACGTCCCAGTGCACTAGCCGCGCTAGCACTTAGCCCACCTCTAGAAGCAACATCCTCCTCAGTAACATTGGTGCCTTCAGGGAAGACCTTGGTTCCTCTTCGTGGAGGTAGACGGGGAGGGATCGGCGGGGCTCTGCGGCCTTCAGAAGCTTCAACAGTTGATCCATGCTGTGGCAAGGAAGGCATCCTCGATGTTGATAGTCTATCAGGAAAAGGCGATGGTGGTGGAGGACTACGCGTTGATGCTCCTATTGAGGCAGAAGCAACTTCATCTCCATATGCAGTGCGATGCTTCGGTGGAGGAGCGAAGGCTGATGGGTCTTTGAGGGCAGATCTAGGGCGTGGAACATACTGATCTTCCGAAGTACCGGTGGCACGATTGACGAGGCCTGTCTAAATGATATTATATCAACATCAGAAGCACACCACCCACCTCATGGGAATGAGATGGCTCCTTGTATTTGCAGGGCATGGGTTTACTCACTACTCTGGCCGGAACGTATCCCTTTATCTTCCCAAGGGTTCCTTCGTCCTTCTTTGCGGCCGTTGATGACCTGGAATCCGAGTATCCCGAATATGATGTCTTTGGTTCCTGGCCCGGTACTCTTGCCCGGACAGAACTGCCCATATTCTTCAGTCGATCCATTACAGTGATCAGGGTGTGACGTTAGTAGTCGGGAGATGTCACCAGAGCCTCACTTGAAACTCATCGCACCTATCCGGCATCCGAATCTGAACTAACCGTATATGGAATTTTTAAAAATAATTCAAAATGTATTACATATTTACTTAGTCTGAGAGAGTCGAGCAAAAAAAAAAGCAAAAATGTCAGCCTCGCTCGCCTTGTGTCGGTGAGGCGGACATGCATCCTCAGCTCCGACGATTGGTTCCTTTGCATTCTGTATGGGTGGGTATCTCTGCAAGCTACCGCTCGCTCGTAAAAGCTGTTGAGTCTTGTGCCCCACTTTTTCGTGCAGTCCCAATTCGCTGCATGCAAGCATGCGTTGTCCTGTTATGAATAACCGATTGCAACCCCCCCTTTCCATCATTCTGCATTGCAAACAAACAGCTGATAATGAAATGGTTGTCGGGTGGAAACCTTGGTCCTATTTATTGTGTTAGCTCAGTAGTATGTGATAGCCCGATCCATGGAGAGAATATATGTCTATCCTCATATATGGATTAACAATATGCAATTCCGGATTTGGTTCCTAATAAAATAGTGGGGCGGGTCCAGTGTGGGAATAAATAATACTCAGGTACTTGCGAGTGATGCGTTGTGATTACATCTGACCAATGCCAACCTAATGGGTAATAGCTACTCAATGATAAGCCCTCATCGAATGTATTGCATGTAAATGATATCGCTTGTGTTGTTGGGTTCATTGATCTTCACGTTCATCGTGGGTCTAAATGGATGCAATAGAATGTGTAGTTCATATCACCTCAACCAACCCAAACTCCTATTGCTCAGCATTGGATTTGGATAATGGACAGAATATGCACTTTGAAATACCCTATAGCCCTTTCTTTGGGTATATAGTTGCAGTAGCTTATGCTATTTGCTCTCTGGCCCCCAGTGTTAAAGTACTCTAAAATCACGCCCAGAGCTATCGACTCTTCGAATGCAAGTCGGGCGGTTAGAAGCAAAGAGCAAATAAGGAAGCTAAATTGTCACCGGTGAAAGAGCTGATGAAAGGGGATTGAGGGGCTTACCCCATGATGAACCACTTTGCTCCATCATGGCTTCCCATCCATCACCTCAGATCACAATACATTTGCATAGCGCTTTCAAAACAATCTTCAAACAATCTCTTCACACCAGCCAAGCCTCCATCGGTTAGTACCCCATGCGTTGGGTTCTCGAGTGGTGGCGGATAACTAGCTAGTTGCAATCGGGCAGGTCGACGCAGAGAGATATTGAAGCTGGAGATATGATTTGAGGAACAAAACTACCTTTATCAAACAATGATACCCTCAATGGCGTCTACATTATGCTCGGTACGTTCGATGGGTGGTGATCGTAATGGTGGTCATCTTTGGGTTATCAGCTCGGTATCTGCATGTCTAGACTTTGCAAGAGCACCACGGTCGGGTTTTTTGCACCATTGCAAGTTTGTTGCCCGTATTGTCAAGATAGCTATACACGGATGTAGCTTATAGCCCCAAGTAAGTGGCTTCCCGTTAAGGTTTGTAGGCTGATGAAGAAAATTACATACCATCATAACCAGTCGGGAACGAGGCCAATTACCTCCCCCGTTCAGTGTGCTTGCCTCGAAAACTTGGGAGCTGTATCTTTCCGAAATTCGTCTGTACAACAACTCAGCTGCCCTTGAAACATATCATCCAACACAGGCAGCGGCATATGCCTCCTGACCTCACCGATGTGCCGTTCAGGACCAAACGAGCCGCCCAACAAACTATACTCACTGATTGCCCAACAATGGAATCAGACAGACAAGAGTGTGTTGGTGGTGCTATTTGATGGTTATGTTAAACAAGCCAACCTCCGTTTCATGAAACTCTGAGAACACCAACACATCTTGTACCGATGAGCAGCGAGCACCCGCTGAATATATCGACACAGAGATCAGAAGCACCCTCGTATTGATGGACAACATTAACGGATCCAGAATAACACTCCGGGTAGCTATATGGTATTTGCGTGGAAGATTGGCGGTTCGTGGTGGCTGGAGGCGATTGAGGTTGGAGAACTACCAGGCAAGATAGAGGTTAAATGGATGAGAACCTCTCGTTGCTAACTCTCAAGATTGATAGATGACTTCTGGGTTCGATTTCCGGCTCCAACATACCAACACAGCAAAACTAGTTGTAGCACCCTCCACCCGGGTGTCCAAATACTCAGATGTGTCCACGATGCGTCAAACCCTAGACACGCCCCGCGAGGAAGAAGCTGAGATACGAAAGTCGCGACTCCAACCCCGTGTCATCCGGTATATGTTTCAACCTTAGAACAAGGAAATAATGTTTTCACGGGGGCTAACGATTCAGTCCGCCATCAACAGTGTCATCCGCTTATGACACGCTTATGACAATCATGTTACTGCACGTCGCAGTGTTCCTTCAAATCCGCAAGCCCTAGCATTTAGAAATCCCGCGGGGGGTATTCCACGGATCTGGATGTATCATCCTACGTGTACGATGATGACGCCTTATGGAAGTAATCCGACTGGTTGAACGAGTGCCAATTTTTTTTTCGAATCTGTCCCCACCTAATAATCGAAGGCAGTTTAATCTTCGATCTACTGAGGAAGTTTTATCGATATCAAAGTTCATAAGCAACTCTTTCGTCGATTGAGAACTTTCGTAACGTCGAACCCCGAGAATATTGACTCTCATTGTTGTCCTTTTCCAGTCCTTGATCAAAGTTCCACCAACTGAATCCGCAACATCCTCTACTGCACCAAAAGTCTCACCCGAGATATTGAGCATGTGATGTTGGTGTCATCTGCAGAGAGGGGAACACCCAAATCTTTTCTTTGCCAGGCCGAATCTCCGATGTTTGGATGGAAGCTTTCGTATTGCAACAAGCATGTGCAAATCAGAAGAACAAGGCTCTTTTTCCGACTCGCCGAACCGGGATAAATCGGACGCAGCACCATGACGGTTTGCGAATAAATCTTTTTGATTCCGTCAGCATATCGCGAGCTTGTAAGAGATGACACACAGACCAGTGGCGATAGAATCTGCGGAGGAGACGCCGAAGTGACATTATCGACAATAGGTGGTGGGCAGGGAGCATCTGTTTCATTCGCGTTTGCTTCCGCCATGTGTGTCGCTAATTCCGTGAGAGTTGGAGAGCCAATCTATCAAGTTTTCATGAAAGGCGGAGACGTGAAGCAGTGACAGAACGACTTGGTGCGAGGAGCGCCCACATTCGGGGTTTCTACTAGATGTTCGTCTGCGGGTGGTGGGAACCAAACTCGGATCGATACGATGTGGTGCATAATGAATAAGTAACCAACCCCTTCAGCCGTGTCGAATATTCGCGAACAACGACGGCTGAAGAGATACTTCCTGTAGGAGCGATAATACATTGCAGTCAGCGAATCGAAACTACTTCATTCTTGGGGAGTCCCTCTAGGCGGGCGGAGATCGCTTACGATTGGATATCTTTTGATCACGCACTATTCTGCTGAACACGAGATGAGGGGTTGTTGTCGTGAGAAGTGAGTGATCTAGCGATGGATCGAACATTAGGCATTGCGGGGTGGGGAAATGCGTTTATCACTCACTCACATACCTAAGTAGGTACAGACATGTGCGCGAAATGCAATGGCATAATAAATATGATATCTTCACATTAGAAAAGACTATCTATACCACTACGACAAGAGAAAAGAAGCTCAGCTGGAGAAAGGTCACAAACGGTCGGTCGACAAAATTTGAAACCACAAACTCCTCGCAATCAACCGACGAAATATCAATTGTAGTCCGCTCCACCAACCCTCACTACAGTCATAGCATTAGGCATCACCGCACCGACAACCTTGCATCACTCACACTTATCCTTCAATTGCCAACACATCTCGCATCCTGCCTCTCGCATCTGCACTGTCCTCTGTCGATGATGTAGTTTGTTTACCGCCACCGCACGCACCTCTACTACCATTACCACCACCACCATGCACCTCCACGCACTTCGAATCATTCACCAAATCGTATTAGCGGCAGCAGCTTGAATAGTGCTCCAAATCGGTCCGGAAGAGTATCATAGCCACGGGGTTCTCGGCATAGTTTGCTGTATCGAACTGCCGCCGCCTGTGGCACGTGGTTTATCTTTCTGGCTGTTGGTCGAATTCGGTTTTGACTTTGGAGGGTTTCTGTTGCGGGCTGGCGATTGGATCGGCTGGTTCCGGCCCCCCAACGGGAACCCAAGGACCGTTCAGGTCGTTCATGAAGTTCTGATAGCGAGCTTGTTCAATGAGGGAGGCGCGCACTCCGACGGTGAAACTTCTGGTGGAAGATTGCTTGTCTTGGCTGTTCATTTTGATGAGGTATGAATTGATTTTTGGTACTTCGTTTGCAATATTGGGACTACGGGGATGTCGATATTAGTTTCAGAATGACGGAATGTCAGGACAGGACTTTCGAATACGACCTTGTTGACTGGGGTGCAAGTGAAACTAATGAAGGTCGGTATAGGCCAAAGATATAGAATATTGAGGTTCTAAAACTTCTTCTGGATGGTTAATGGGGAACTTAGTACCAGTGAATACAGAACGGATGATCGTCATCTTATAAAGCCAATTCAACCTTTCTTACTTTCTAGCAGAGCCTCTCCGGAAAAAAAATAGCACCTTGAGGTAGGCGTATGCATGGCGCCTTGGTGTCGAATAAGTCCTAAGATTTCAGTTACCGGCTGGATCTGCACATTGTGGACGAATAAGATACGATGCCATGTCAAATCGTTAACTATTATAACTAAAGGATTTAAGGCACATGGCAGAGTTGAGTATCAGCGGATCGGAACACCTCCTACACTCAAAGACAACGAGTCATCTGTTGCAATGGAAAGCTGATCAAATATTCCAGGTCGAACTGTCGCTGAAATATCACTGGATTGAGGGGGTAATCGCACTATTGTGCACTGTGAGAGATGCGCACCCACGTTTGCTTTCTCGTGCCGCCCTATAGTTGATGGCGTGGGGTTTATATTATAGGGAGGTTGAGAAGAAATTTATAGCGTGATCATAGCATGCTCAACGGGGCTGCATTCTGCGTTACAATTTAGAAATAGCGACTCTTTAGCTCATGTACAAGGAAGAGATTTTGGGTACCAGAAACGCGCGCCTGCTACCGCTATGACTACAATTGATGGACCAGTTCAACAAAAATCATATACATGGACTAGATCGTAAGTCTTCAACACCAAAAACTAGAGAACTATAATGGCCATCTGCTAAGCAGTGATTAGACAGGGTGCTTCGGAATTTTTTCACGTTGATACATGAAGAGGTTGCTTGTGCATGCATACGTGTCAACGAGAGTGGGCTGCAGATTCATTGCAAACCTTCTTTACCCGAAACAAAACGATACGGAATCAATGGCAAGACTCCCACAGTTTAATGATCGGTCTTGGAGGCGATGATCGCATGCTTACTACGTGAAGTTCATACTTAGTCGATGGACTAATACGAATAACGCCTATACCACGAAACGCTGCTTCCAATTTTGCTTTTCTCGGGCCTACGGAGATTCTTGCGCCCTAAGCGTCAATTGCTTATTCGTCGAGGCATCCACGTTTTGCAATTGAGCCTTTTGTGGAATATTGACGTCTGGCCAACCTATTACTGCAACTGAAAGAAGACCCTCATTTTATTTTAGAAATGTGGGATTTCAGGCTGGTTACAATTGTCGCTTCGGAAACCCTGAAGTGGAAATTTATTCGCAATATTGTTCAGCTCAAGAATCGCGAACTCCTGCGGGCCTCGACTACCAAAATTACGGATTTAGCTACGAGTTGAATATTCAAGATTTCGGGTTATTTCACAATATATGCCCTTCGAAACTTGCATTTACACTCTGAGGTTCATTGCTACGAGTAGCAATTCCACACCTGGGGTATGAATTAGGATGATATGATCCAAGGCCTTAGAAGTTGGTATTGACGTAGTCTTCCGAACGGCAATGTTTTCGCTAGCGCTACATAGGGCGGCGGAGATATGGAGCGGTTTAGAGTCCCGGCCTTCTGCTCGTGAATATGTGGTACAGCTAGTGCAGGTTCTGTTGCTGAAACGTGGTACCGGTACGGTGTTGCTTTTCTGCAGCGTTGCAGCGTCACGACAGCTCTGAGGATTTATAGGGCAAGCAACCGATGTCATGTACACTCTCGATTTAACTGCTTTTTTTGGCTAACACTACGGCTTCTAACTGCGACTTGTGGGTGGCTAGGGATCCGGTGCCCATTAATATTCGATGGAGATCCAATTTGCATGGGCCCAAGATTTCTCTGTGCTGCATGCGGTGTGCAGATATACGGATTTATTTTCCACACGCATAAGCACATCGGATTAATGGATGACCAAGGACCAATAGGTTTTTACGGTAGAGGACACCTATAGGATACTCTAGCAAGACGAGGCTCTAGAAAGAGTTGCTAGATTATTGGACATTCATCATGTCACGTTACACGCTCAATGCGCACCACCGTACAAGCCCTACCATGAGCTGATGTGCCATCAGACCAAATATGCAGCATAAATGCATAATATCATTCAATCTGATAACCTAATCGAATGCAGACCCACATGATAAGCATAGACATCAATACGAGATATGAACGGAGTCAGAATAGCGATGTGCTAAGTTTCACCAGTGATCATGTAGCGGAGGCATGGATATCAGCCCTATTTTGTGCACCAGTTTCAATTACGATCTAATCCTGCCTTCTCGTTGGACTTGGTATTTTTGTAGGGCGGAATTGTCATTTTTCTTCAGGATGGTGTGGCTGGCCACTAATCAAAACCACTTGAATCAGTAACGTTGGAAAGGATATGGCCTGAATGTACCTAGCGAGTCTTTTTTGTTGAACTGGATGGACCCGCCATTTCTGTACATGGGCAATCGGAAGGGTACCAGAAGGGAAAAATTAAAGTTACAGTTTTCAGTGGGTTCGTTTGATACTACCAGACATCTGATTATTTGTGAGGCACCATTAATTGGGCCACAATAGTCATGGATATTCATTGAACGAGACATGCGGACAGTTTACAATAAGAACATAAACAGCAACAAAAGCCATATGCACAAGAAAATCGACAGGAACAATGACTCTTCCTTCCCCGGCCCGTTTCCTACTTCCACAACGTCAAATCTCATCCCCCTCCCGCAACACCAAATCTCATCCCATCATCCCTCATACTGCCTCGATGCATTCCGCACGACATCACACATCCCTTTCACCACCGACGACACCTTCATTGTATCCCACCTCCTCCGCATCGATACCTCCTCCGACAGCAGTGCTCTCGGCGGCAGCTCGACGCGGCTTTAGGAGACAGCCTCAATATTCCCCTCCACGGGCACCACCACCGAACTACTGCTGTGGATCCCAGTATTCCATCCTATCATTACTACCCACGCTGGATCGCGGCGATCTTTTGATTCATCCGGGCTTGGTATTCCCTTATTATCCGTTCTTCAGTTTCCTGGCGTTGTTGTTGACTCTCTGAGTCAGTAAGTTGATTCGGACGGGGCGGATACGGGCTCCAAGGCTCATCAGCACTGTTAACAAATGCTTCTAGTTGCTGCTCCTTGAGGGTGGGAGCATGGTCTCCCTTTACTTTCTTTGCTTCCTTCGTATAATAATTCATTTTGATCAACTTTGATCAATATTTGAACGACGTTCCGGATAGTTTGGGTTAAGACGCTGGTAAGGCTCGTGATTAGTTCTAGATTTTGTGTCGTTAAGGCGATTACACTTACTAGATCTCTCACGTGAACAGATCGGACGAAAAGGGTTCAATTCCAGGCCAGAAGGTAGTGGTTTCGGGCCGGTGAGGATCAAACGAACAACGAACGATAGTGCCAGTTGGGAGTGAAACTTCAAGAACTTTCTGTTGTACGCAGTCAGCCATGATCTTTGAGTAATAGGTACGGATGGTATCAACCTGATATCAGAAAAGGGCGAAGAATTCTCTTCTCTCGGTAGAGGAGAATAGCTGATGAAAGAGGTATGGATACTGCTAAGAACCTTGTACGATGATACAGGTGTGGTTTGAGAGAATGTAGACTGGATAGAAGCTGACTATAAAATACAAGGCACAAGAGTTTCAGTTCGAAAAGATGAAGTACTGACCTCTCAACTCCGAGCTAGCATGGTGGGAAGGTCAAAAGGGGGTATGGGGCGAACAGTTTTATACCTACTTCTATATCTTCGACGGGTGTGCTGTTGACACTCTGAATAGTGCTTGCTAGCTGCATCATTGTCAGCCCCAAACAATTGAGAGTCGGCAAACCGTCGAATAGACTCTCAACATCCGGTACAGCTAGGTGCAGGGACATGCAGCCGGTGGACTATGATTTGCTCCTGTGCCAACAGAATCCGACGAAGTACTCGGCCACATGCAAGTTGCCGTTGATGGCCGACATGAGCTTTTGCGGTCCGAGGAACACATGGAGTTTTTCCGTATTGAGCAGCAGGATTGGTTCGGACTAGGATGGCTCAATGGGGCCCGGCAATCACATACAATTACGGTATCTCCTGTATCTGATCAGCTGGCCACGGGATCCAACGGCATTACCCAGCCAGTGGAAATTGAACATGCAATCGGGTGTAGCTGTCTGCCTCCTCTTTATCACGAAAGGCTGATGGTTGAGTGAATGTAGTCGACTCCGGGGGTGGTACACCGGTACCCGTACTGCTCCCACTTTAATCAATTGCCAGCCCTGTGCGGCGTCAGCTATTGACGAAGTTATACCAACCCAACAATTGGTACGCCAACAGGCGTATTAGTTACTAGGGCTGCGCATACTACTAAATAACTAGGACACTAAAGGAACAACCCCGCGCGAAGTACTCGGTACCAAGTCGATAGGGTTCTGTACAGGATATCCTCATGCAACTGGGCTATGGATGCCTTGTAACAATTAAAAGTGCATTCAAAAAGCAAAAATATAAAAAAAAGGAAGGATGATCGAAGAATTTGAGCCTCCAGCGAACCTTCTACGGAAGCTCCTGTCGACATATCCTTGCAGTGCAGATCAGAACATTAAAATTCATTCCTTACAGAATGATCGACTTGTGTACCTATCCAAGTGGTTACTCCAAGGTATGTGATCACCATCTTTGATGCCTTCCATGGTTATGGTATCCGGGCCTAGGCCTTTGTTAATGATATTATGCATCTCAGATGTCACTGCAAGGAATACCGGGTATTGTGAACGACCAGAATGTACGAGGGCTGTGTAATTTCCATCACTCGTCATGTGCTTCGAAGTATTTACAGAGGCTTACCGTGCAGCGTGCAGTGGCCCGTATGTTGATCCCGCTTGTATGGCGTATGTCTACAGATTTTAATATCCCTACAGTGCGTAGGCAATTTGTTAGTGCAATTTTTAGGTCTATTCGTTTGCAATTCGCCGCTGACAGCAAGTTACTTGTCAAAAATGCAATGCTAGAATATCTGCACACAGTATTTGCAGCTTAGCCGAATGGCTGTCTCACAATGCCAGGAGTAGATCATTGGTACTGTACTTATCCCTATGGTGATATATAATCATGGACATGTGTACTTTCTTGTTGGCTCCCTTTGCTCGATCAGATTGGATAGCATGATGCACATTTGAGTTTGAGAGCCTTACTAGCATGTTGTTGCTCTTGGCTCTTTCTACTTACACTCTTGAGCTTCTAGGGTCTGGTTGGGATTGTGAGTACGAGTGAACAGCGCGTTTCGGTAGTTGAAACTTCGCACGGCGGCGCGCCGCCGGTATTATGACATCGTGTGTCACGGCCTTACGCTACGTCGGCGATGTGATCGTGGTCAATGGAACAGCCGGCGGTAAATAAGGCTTCACTCTACCAAACGGCAATCTGCCTTGCAACGTGGTGAATGGATTCGAGGGTTTTGCACATATTCATATTTGCCGGAAGTGCATTTTGCGAATAAACATTTGGAGATGCAAGTCCTTGGCTTCTAATTCGTTGCCTTCGTCTGTAGTTTTTTGTTTGACCGAGTCCCGGACAACGCAAATCGGACGTCGCCGAACCCCTCGGGGATTTTGTTGATATCAGTGTGGCCGTTAAGATCGGATATGCGCGATCCGCGTTTACCCGCATTGTGATGGGATGGCTGCAACCTGTAAATCTGGGGTGTGGGGAGATGAAACGTAGCAGACTGGGGCTGCATGGATGAGATGGAAGGGGATGAACCATTCATCTAGTCAGGTGTTTCTGATTCGGGGAGCTGTTATCTGAGATGTTTGCCGCATGACTCCTTCGCTCGTTCTGAACGCATGCCGGGATGGCTTGATACGATTGCACTCCGCAACGGTCCGAATTGGCTCGCTATCTGCTGCAGGGAGATTTAGTGATGGAAACTAGTACACGACCCTATCCTTGAGACAGAAACCCCCCGGAATTCAGCCGCTGACGCACCAAAGGTGTAGGACGCAACGTCATGCATTGTCCCTTGAGATGTTGACATCACGTCGCTTCTACCTTATAGCTGGAGTATAATAAATAATAAATGACGGCTTTCGCGAAAACGTACTTGATTGGCTGGAATCCTACGAGATTGATAGCTTATTCAAGTTCATTGAGAGAAAGTGCACCTGGAAACCCATTCGACCGACCCTCGCTCGCTACGTATACGCCCTCCTGGCTCCACCAGTCGCCGCGGGTACAGTACCATTTAGCTAGCCAGCCTTAAATAAGGCCCCTAAACTGTGTGCAAGTGACCGTAACGTTCATCACCTGTCAATAAGCACTGCATCGACGACACCGAGACCGAGTGATATACTGTGGTGCAGAGTACACTGAGTTTCAACACTCCTTTCCTTCACAGCTCATTGTCGGCTTTCTCCACCGGCACAGCCTTTGGTTATCGGTAAACTAGCAAATTCGAAGAGAAATGCAGGGTAGCGTTCGTTTTTTGAATGCATCTTTGGGATAGGATGCAGGTTATCTCTTCACATATGCACAGCGGGTTTCTTTTTGATCGCGCTGAGATCTTCGACATACCACTTAACGCTGAACGTTTTCGCCTGCCGAGTTTTGGTTTTTTGTCATTCACATGCGAGATGCGCATTGAGATGACGGCTTAGGCGTAATGCATGCGGCTATGGCGGGCGGGGTATTGCGGGGTTGCCATCAGTCAAAACAGCAGTGGGACGCAACGAATTCCTCCTTCCCAACGACTACTACGACAGGATGAAACCCTGCGCGATGGGTTCATCCATCGCCGAGACCGAGTTCTAGCAGCAGGAATAACTTACGAAGAACGACTTACCGAGATGGAACCTGCTCGAATACAATCTTCGACAGGCCTTAACGACGTTGTCGAGCAGCGAAGAGCGATTGGAAATTACAAGCAACATTTGCCGGAAACCACCTGCGTGCATCTTGATCTTCCTACAGGGTGTCTGCAAGTTTGTACCGCTAGTATAAGCTTTGCGATTGATGCCAGTACCCGATGTGGTATTACGTTCAACAAGCTAACAATTCACTAACTACTAGGCTTTCAAGGATAGCTATGGTTTGCTCTAACAGGTTCTAGTGAGCTCTAACGAGACTATCTACATTCCGCAACACATCCACCACTCTTGAAAACCATGTTGCATCGTCGTTGTCGTCGGTTTCTGAGTTGCAGCAGACAAGTACAACAGAACCAGCGTTACTAGCGGAGTAAGGGAATTTGAATTACCCGCTTAAGCCGAGTGGGATCCAGACAAGTAGGATACCAGCCTCAGATCTACCGCAGCAGCTCAAAATTGCCCTAGCGATGCGACGTACCGCAGTTGAATTACGGACCGCTTTACGTTGAGTTCGAAACCAAATCGATCAGCCGATTACCGAACCATCCCACGAACTAAACTTCAAAGACGCGAATTAGAAACACCATACCGGATCCCGCGAGCCGAGCGTTATTCGATGCATGCAACGGTCGAGTCTTCGGACATTCCTCATTATATACGGTATACCGGGAGTCGGAAAGACGATCTTGAGTTGTTTCTGGTACAGACGCGTTCGCTAAATCATATGGCGGCGGTGCCGTTCTGTACCATTACTTCAAGTTCGACGACAACGCCATTAGCTACGATGTGGGCTATACTCCAGCAACTGTACAGTTGGTATTTGTTGCAGCAGGAGTGGCAGGTTGCATGGATTGATAGGATTGAGCACGAGGTGCCGAGGGCTTGGTCATGGTAACTCACTCGGGATTACTATTCACTCTCGCCTTGTCTATTGCAATACTTTAGGAAGAACCGTGTGGTTGTAATGATGAAGATAGAGAGGACGTCAGGTCTATGTGCGTATGGGAAGGCAGCAAGGCACTAGTGCAAATGCAAATTGATACAATATTCTCCGACATTTCCTCCATTCCAACAGTGATGTAGAGAACTACCTATGTACATAGAGAGAAAGAGAGAATAACATCGCCAATACTGCGTATACAAATAATGAGACATAAACGCTGGATTTTCAATAGTGGGTGACCATGGGTTATTCCAGATTTCCCATAGTTCATGATCATAGCAATTCCGTGTACACCTCCCATCCGCGAATCGAGGGAATCTTGGATACTTCGGGCTAATGAAAGGTTGGAAAAAATACTCCTCATCCTTTACCTACGTACCTACATACTCACATACCCACGTACCCACGTACCCACACCGCTCGTCGGAAAATAACTCGCCTCCTTGGTCGACGCTCTCTGTCCTCGAAGCACCGTTTCAAGATCCGGTTCGGCGGCGAAAATCTTCGGTTAATGCTCGGGCTCGGCGGGCGCCGGTGCTTGTGCTGGCTGGAGCGCGGGCGGAAGTACCTCTGGCGGAATTATTTTTTCGTTTACTCGCTTCTTTATTACCCTCCACAGTTCCCGAACCCCCACGACACGTGCAGGGCTGTCGATGGCACCGAACTGTAGGAGTAGTGACTCCAAGGCCAAGTTGTCTTTCGCACGTGCGATCTGTAGAGGTGTACGTCCCCTCTTATCCTTTCTTGCCACATTCGAGCCGTGCTCCAGCAATAGCCGCGCAACTTCCTCATGCCCCGAATTAACTGCATCGTGTAGCGCTGTGTATCCGATGCCCTTCGTCGTCGCCTCGATATCTGCACCTTGATCCAACAGCAATTGTGTTACATCCTTACTCCCACCCCAAGCTGCGAGAGTCAGCGCTGTTTCATCGTACGCGCTCTTCGCATTAATATCTGCACCTCGGTCTAACAGCAATTGTGCCACCTCTTTCTTCCCAAACTGAGCTGCTATATGCAGCGCCATATCCCAATCACTGCTCGTCACCGCCTCAATATCTGCACCTCGATCCAACAGCAATTGTACTACCTCTTTCTCCCCATTGCAAGCTGCGTGATGCAGTGCTGTCCATCCGTCGTTCTCCACTGCCTCAATATCTGCACCTCGATCCAACAGCAATTGTACTACCTCTTTCCCCCCACAGAGAGCTGCGTGATGCAGTGCTGTCCATCCATTCGTCGTCATCGCCTCGATATCTGCACCTCGATCCAGCAGTAGTTGCACTACCTCTTTCTCCCCATAGTGAGCTGCCTCATGTAGTGCTGTCCACCTGTAGGTGCTATTCACTGCCTCGATATCTGCACCTCGGTCTAATAGCAATTGTGCCACCTCTTTCTTCCCAAACTGAGCTGCTTTATGCAGCGCTGTATCCCCATCACTGCTCGTCACCGCCTCAATATCTGCACCTCGATCCAACAGCAATTGTACTACCTCTTTCTCCCCATTGTGAACTGCGAGATGCAGCGCTGTCCATCTATCCTCCATCGTCGCCTCGATATCTGCACCTCGATCCAACAGCAATTGTACTACCTCTTTCTTTCCTTTGCGAGCTGCGTGATGAAGCGCTGTCCACCCGTACTCCGGATCCCCCACCACTTTAATATTTGCACCTCGATCCAACAGCAATTGCACTACCTCTTTCTCCCCATTGCGAGCTGCGAGGTGCAGCGCTGTCCATCTATCGTCCGTCGTCGCCTCGATATTTGCACCTCGATCCAACAGCAACTGTACTACCTCTTTCTTTCCTTCGCAAGCTGCGCGATGAAGCGCTGTCCTTCCTTTCTTCGTCGCCATCTCAATATCTGCACCTCGATCCAACAGCAATTGCACTACCTCTTTCTCCCCATTGTGAGCTGCGAGATACAGCGCTGTCCATCTATCGTCCGTCGTCGCCTCGATATCTGCACCTCGACCCAACAGCAACTGTACTACCTCTTTCTTTCCTTCGCGAGCTGCGTGATGAAGCGCTGTCCATCCTTTCTTCGTCGCCATCTCAATATCTACGCCTCGATCCAACAGTAACTGTGCCGCATCTTTCTGCCCACCACAAGCTGCGTGATGTAGTGCAGTCCATCCACCTACTCTCGCTCTACAATCTGCGCCTCGATCCAACAGCACTGCACCACCATATTCAGCTGCGTACTGTAGTGCTGTCCATTCATCCTTTGTTATATCCAAAATATTTGCGCCGGAATCCAATAGCAGCAGCACCATTTTGATGTCCCTCTCCTCTGCGGTAACCATCAGTGGCGTCAGCTCATCGTGTCGATGACTGTTAAGATCCACTTTCGATTGAACTGTGGTCTTGGCCTTGTCAACGTTTCCCATTTCGACGGTGTGGCGGTGTGTGTGTGTGATCACTGTCGGTTGTGGCGGTAATGGTAAAGGAGAGTGTGATGGTGGTTCGGCTGCAGGAGAAAAAGTTTCAATTGGAATCGGTGTATGCTTTTGGGGTGTCTCTGGTGGCTTGGGGGAGCTTCTAGAGGGCGAAATGGAAACCTGTATAGGTTGTAGGGTATGCGTTTCGGAGGATGTCGCCGGTACGATGTGGCTGGTCATGGAGATCAGATCTTCCTGCATGCCGTTATCGCTCGGAGTATCCAGACGTAATGTAGCTTTAGTCTGTTCGTTTGAGGTGCGGCGACTATTCTTTTCTAGGTCCGTCCGTCTGCTGTCGTTTGTCCTCTCTATGTCGGATTGGACCACCGTCGATTGCGTCCTTGCCTTTTTCTTCTTGCTCCGTTTCCTGGGTTTGGGTGAATTATCGCTGGAATCTGATGTTCGGCCCGTGGATGTGTTCTTGGGCACCTCAGTATGGCTGGATGCAGGTCGCAACGTCTCGGTATCACTTCCATCGAAATCACCGGATGCCATGGCTTCTTGAAACCAGGAGACGATAAGCGCCCTCTTCTCTTTTATCACATGTTTAGGAATCCCGGCCTCACGGAGTTCCCTGCGTAGCTGTCTCCAGGCTTCTTTCTCGCCCAAGGATGCGGAAGACACAATGGAATCTGTCCGCAGCCCAGAACGGAACTCCTTTCTAATTTCATCTAGTTTTTGCTCAAGCCGTGCTTGCGATGACCTGTTATAAGTTAGCAGAATTCCTTCGCAGACTGGGAGAATGCACATCTGAACGGTGTCACAAAATGTCCCAAGCAAAGTGATATTGAACATAATCCGATTTCGCAGAGCTGTTACATCGTCTTGTGACCATCGAAGGCGATCGAATGTACGCCTACTGCGAGATCCTAAGCTTCTGAACTTGGATAGTAGCTCCTCTAAATCCGTGAGTACATCCTGACAGCCTGTCGCGAGCTCTCGGAGCTCGGCCTCCCTGCTTGGCTTCAGTCCTTCTTTTAGATCGGCTAAAACTTCCCCAATCTCCTTGAGAATGATGTGCAAGCGGCTCACTTCCCCGGAGATCTCGTGGAAATGTTGCGGAGCATCTTTGCAAGACTTGTAGACCGACCAGGCAAGTGTGGACACGGCAATAACATCGCCCACGCCCGCACTCATTGCTGTAGAGGATGGAGAGGGGAGTTGACAGAAGAGAGAGGTGTAATTGCGATGAGAAGAGGGCTAAGCTTGCAGCCTCGTCTGAGCCGCCTTTGGGTTACACCAGAACTCTGGATTCCATTGGCGTTCACTCGACATGCAGTGTGAAGTGTTCAAGTAGCTGAGCCATAGAGAGGCACAGCGCAAGGCATATGGGTCTACTTCAAACCCTCGGTTGATTAAATTTTAGCCCCAATTTTTTTCGCAATGATACTTAAAACGCACCCATTCTTTAGAGCAACAGCGCTGTGTCACGAATGAACCCAGACGCAAACTCCATTCTCTGGCTGAATCTGCTAGGGCTAAGCTCAAATGTTTGGAGTTGATTTTAGTCCTGGGAAGGCGGCTATGAGGCGGATGATCGCCAGCGTTGAAAGCTTAATTTATCCCCGCAACTCCAGATGTAATGTGAGTTACTCGGTACTCAGACATGATATGGTACTTAGACATCATGGAAGCGCTTGTGTTGCTTTTGGAGGAAGGTAGTTGGATATATTCAGTAAGAGAGCTTGTTTAGCTCCTGCCTAAATATCTGTGTTAGAAGTTATAACCATCTGTAGCAAGTCATATATACCCGTAAGATGAAGCATAAGAACAAAAGAGTCTCCGGTGCCTCATTAAAACCCTCCTCCTACTTGGCAGCGGTAGGTAGGGAAAGAGTGCAGTCCGTAGCCTGTTATAGGACGGCCATCCCGTACAATGATAGGTAAAGAAAAATCCAAATGCATTCATATAAGAAAAGTGAAACAACCTTAAATCCAACCTTAAATCGACCTCGGTCGACTTATCCATTGTATCTGCCTAAACCACCATAGTGCCATTGCCATTAGTAAATTTGCCGTGTTTATCAAGTAGTCGACTATGCCGCAGGGTATGTAGGTCTCGACTGTTGTGGAGGCATACGATGATGTGCTTTATCCAGCCCTTATGATTCCGGTGGTGATGTGTGAGTGCACCTTGTGAATGTTTCCGCTCAGCTCTGTGAGCGCACGACCGTTGTATGAGCAAGCGACCCGTGTTCTGAACGACTACTACTAAGCTTGAGCGAGATATTCAGTTTCTACTCTTAATTGAATGATTGCAGATATCATGAATTTAGCTTATACTTTATGTTTATCTATCTATCTATACATGTACATACGGTCGATCTGCGCTGGCAGGAGACGGTACTTAAAGTGTACTTAAAAAGACAGTGCTCAAGCAAACTTCTTGGAAGGGGTGATCGAGCACACATGGAGGGGGGTGATCGAGCGTACTTGGGGAGGGGTGATCGAATGAACTTGGAGAGGGGTGACGAGTGCACTTAGAGGTACACTTGGAGATGGTGATCGAGGTGAACTTAGAGGCAATCGATCAAGTCCAATTGGAGGCGGTCGATTAGGGCAGGCTGCAGGCGGTGCTCAGGAGCTGGTGACGGTCGATTAGGGATGGCAGCAGACGGTGCTCGGTAGATGGTCGGAGACGGTCGATCCGAGCTGACCGGGAGCTAAGACTCCATTCAGTGATGGTCGATCTGGGCTGACCAGGAGCTGAGACTCGTTCACCCGCAATTGTGGGAATGTAAAGAGAGAAGATTTTAACTCGAGCTCTCAGAGGGCTGGCTGGAGATGGTCAATTGAGGCTGGCTGGAGATTGTTGATCAAGGCTGTTTGGAGACTGTATTCGGTTTTAACTCACGATCCTGCCATAGGCAGGTAGAGCGGGAAGACTTAACTTCGAGTTCTCAGGTGCTGGTAGAGTGATAGACGAGATAGAGAGAGTTGGGGGATGGCGATGGGAAGGAGATGGGAAAGAAGTGGTACGACCTGCCGGATCGGGTTAGGAAAGTTGACTTTCACAAACGAAAGTTCCAGTTTCTCTAGATGAATTCCCCTATCTCCCCCATCACCTTCCATCACCATCCCCTAGCTCCCTCTATCTCGTCTACTACTTTATCAGCACCCGAGAACTCGAAGTTATGTCATCCCGCTCTACCTGCCTATAGCAGGGTCCTGAGTTAACACCAAATAGAGACTCCAGATCGACCGTCACCAGCCAGCTCTCACCGTTTCTATCCATCTTCTGAGCATCGTCTCCAGCCAGCTCTCTGAGAGCATGAGTTAAGCCTTCTCTCCCTACATCCCCGCGATTGCGAGTTAGCAAGTCTCAGCTCCCGGTCAGCCCAGATCGACCGTCTCCGACCATCGACTGTCACCAGCCAGCTCCCGAGCACTGCTTACAGCCTGCCCTGATCGACCGTCTCTAAGTGTACCTCCGAGTGGGCTTGATCACCGTCTCTAAGTGCGCTCGATCACTATCTGTAATTACGCTTGATCACCGTCTCAAAGTGTACCTTTATATATGCTCGATCACCATCTGCGCGCTCGATCGCCTCTCTCCAAGTGTGCTTGAGCACTGTCTTCAGTGCACTTTAGTACCGGCTCCCCTCAGCTCGTATGTACATATATAGATAGAGAATAGATGCCATATTATCATTTAACAAATGCTTCGTGATCATGAGACTGGAACTACAAAATCGAGTACAAGTGTAAGCGAGACGAATTGGTCTGAGCGGCACAAATAAGTCTGAGCGAGGCGAATAAGTCTGAGCGAGGTAAATAAGTCTGAGCGCAGGATGAGCGGAAAATCTTCGCTCGAGTGCGAACTCATTTTTCCCGGTGGATGGGTGACTCTAGTTCGATATTTGAATACAGGCACGCATCAACTTTACTTATATGATGATAATTATCCCATATACCAAATATACTAAGTACCAAACATCACGAATTCAAATTTCAGTCTTACCATGACGCAAAGATACTCAGACTACAAAGTGTACTCGGAGGGTACCAAAAGTCGGGCGCTCCCACAGAATGTGGAAATTCGAAACCTCCACCACAACAATAGAGAGAATTATGAAAGAGTAGGGAGTGAGAATACTCCACCAGAGATGCTTCTATG